>Ga0310695_10000080_pt1 | contig 243684 bp, 225 predicted proteins | sample RumenRJG_04DNA_FD_203882 | JGI IMG/M metagenome (GOLD analysis project Ga0310695, IMG submission 203882) | Bovine rumen microbial communities from Lethbridge, Alberta, Canada - RJG_04 (v2) (version 2) | ecosystem: Host-associated > Mammals > Digestive system > Stomach > Rumen | place: Canada... | reverse complement strand
CGGTAGCTCTTGCATAACCGTCGGCAGCATGAGCAGCACCCTGTTCATGTGCGGCAAGATAATGGTTAATTCTGTCACTTGCTTTATATAATTCATCATATATATTCAACACTTGTCCGCCGGGATAACCGAACACATCGGTTACACCTTGCTCGATAAGTGTTTCAATAACAATTCTTGAACCCGGCATTTTATGTTTTGCCATAATAGTCTTACCTCCACCAACAACAAAAAAACTTTCATCTCCGTTGTTATACGAAATAACTTAAAGAGACGAAAGCACTAAAATTGTTAAAGTATAAAAAACTTCCGCGGTACCACTCTTTTTCATCCCAAATTAGGATGCACTTTTTCTCTTTTACGGTGAGAATCCGTCTGTTTCTACTTTCGTTTATAACGATTTCTTACAGCTGCTCCGCGGTGACTTCAATATGTTTTGCCAATGTCTTGCACCAACCGACACTTCTCTTTAGACAAATTAATACTTACTATTCCGCATCGTTGCATTTAATACCGAAGATTATACCTTTACAAACTTAGTTTGTCAAACGAAAAAACAAATAATATATAATATAAATATGCTTATAGGAATAATACCTGATGTTCACCAAACCACACACTTTATCAAAATGGTTGAAAACAATATCAACCGGTTGGATAAACTTGTTTTTTTGGGCGACTATGTCGATAACTGGTTGGAAAAAATATGGTGGCACATTCCTGAACATAATCCCGTAAACACAATAAATAAAGTTGTATCTTACAAACAAAATTATCCCGATAAAATCGATTTACTTTTGGGTAACCACTGTTTATCTTATTTATCAAAAAATCCCAAATCGAAACTTGTAAGCGGACACCAACACGAACACGACAAAGAAATCGCACAAGCATTTTTGAAAAACATTGAACATTTTAAAATTGCCGTGGAATATGACGGTTGGGTAATATCCCATGCCGGTTTTTCAAACACTTGGGTAAACAACCAAAAAGAAAAAGGGTTTGATCCCGACAAAGAAACCATTATTGATTGGTGCAACAAAATGTTGTTGAAAAAAAACTTCCATTATTTCGATTGGGCCGGAAAGTTAAGTCCGAGCGGAGACGAAGTTACACAAACTCCCACATGGATAAGACCGTTTTCATTAATGAAAGATTCATATTTTCCTAACCAGTTGGTAGGCCACAGCGAAACAAAACTTGCACCGATATTTGTTACAAATAAAAAAACAAACTTAATTCTTGTAGATTCACCTGAACATACCTGCTACTTTGAACTTAACACCAAAAAACAACCGAAATTCGAAACGGTGGAAAAAGTGTTAAAAACAATCAGAAAGTAGAAATGAGAAATTAGCAATTAATATAAAAAACGGGAAGAAAATTCTTCCCGTTTTTTGATATTTTATAGATCCCGGATCAAGTCCGGGATGACACCGCCAAAGCGGTTTCGCAATGACTATATAGAGAATTTGTAACCGATATTAATTGATGTCACATCATATTGCAAATCTATTTCCATTCCATCATTAATTTTGCTATTAGCTGTCGAAAATATAAGTTCAACCAAAACTACATCTTTTATTATTGTACCGAAACCTGTACCTAAATATAATCCGCTATCAACTGACGGTTCATTCCCATAAATTTCGGCTCTGCCCATACTCAAGCCTATTTGTCCTATAAAGTATATACTTGAAAATATATTTGAATTTACTTTTACTTCCGGTCTTACTGCCAAGTAAATATTTGTCGTTCCACCTTTAGTTTCAGAACCGACTTTAGCAGAAGTATCAAAAAGGTAATTTACACCGGCACCTATTGACAAATTGTCTATCACCCCATAAAAAAATTCCGCACCCAACATAAAAGGCATATCTGTTTTTAAAACAGTATAAGCATCTCTGTCACTATCTAAAGAAACGCTACTGATTACACCCAAGCCTAATTTTCCGTTAATAGACATCTCGCCTTTTTCTGCAAATGCAGGTACCACCATTGCTACTGCCAACAACAATGTTAACAAACTTTTCTTCATTTACTTTCTCCTTTTTATAAAAACTTATTTAATATCTTTGTATTATACGAAAATATTTCAAAAATTGTGAAATCAATTTTTGAGCGACGAAATATTTTGAATTTAGACAAGACAACAGCACGGCAAAGTTTACACTAAAAGGTAAATGAACCGTGCTGTAACGAAGTATAAATTCAAAAGATAATGTCGCAATTACTTATCTAATTTATAATGTGTCTGTATACAACAAACTTCCCAATCATAATTTCTTTTTGCTCTTATTGCTTCAATACTTGCTCTGGCTGCGGCAAGTGTTGTTACTATAGGAACATTATACATTAAAGCTGTTCTTCTAATACTGTAACCATCATGATGACTCTTTTGTCCTGACGGGGTATTTACTATCAAAGCAACTTCTTTGTTGGAAATTATATCAACAACATTAGGTCTTCCTTCCTGGATTTTGTGAACTTCTTTTACATCAAGTCCGTTTTCTTTAAAGAATTCTGCCGTATGTTTTGTTGCTATAACACTAAATCCGAGATCTATAAAATCTTTTGCAATTTCAAGACCTTTAGATTTATCTCTTTGACCTAAACTTATGAACACTGTTCCGCTATCCGGTAATATTGTACCTGAGGCAAGTTCGGCTTTAGCAAATGCTTTACCGAAATCTTTGTCTATACCCATAACCTCACCGGTACTCTTCATTTCAGGACCTAAAACGGTATCAACATTAGCAAATCTTATCCATGGCAACACAACTTCTTTTACACATGTATAATCTATATGTTTAAGTTGACCGTTCAAATATTCCGCGGGAATTAAATCTTTAACCGCTTTACCTATCATAACTTTTGAAGCAAGTTTTGCCAACGGATAACTTACGGCTTTTGAAACAAACGGAACCGTTCTTGAAGCTCTGGGGTTTGCTTCCAAAATATAAGGAATACCGTTTTTAACCGCATACTGAATATTCATTAAACCTTTAACATCAATTTCTCTTGCCAAATTAATTGTATGCTCTTTTATTTTTGTTATAACATCTTTAGATAATGTGTGTGTAGGAAGAACACATGCAGAATCTCCGGAATGGATACCTGCCTGCTCGATATGTTCCATAATACCTGCAATATACACATCTTTACCGTCCGAAAGCGCATCAACATCTATTTCTATTGCATTATCAAGATACTTATCTATAAGGATAGGTTTACCTTCGCTGACATCGGTAGCTTTTGAAATGTATGTTTCAAGATGGTTTTCATCGTACACAATTTCCATAGCTCTACCGCCCAACACATAAGAAGGTCTAACCATTACCGGATATCCGATTTTACTTGCTATAGCTTTTGCTTCTTCAAATGTTGTTGCGGTACCTGAATCCGCTTGCGGGATATTTAACTTTTTCAATACTTTACTGAAAACTTTTCTGTCTTCTGCCATATCGATAGATTCAACGGATGTTCCCAAAATTTTCAGGCCTGCTTTATTTAAAGCGGAAGCCAAATTCAAAGGAGTTTGTCCGCCGAACTGAACAATAACACCTTCCGGTTTTTCTTTATCTGCAATATTTAAAACATCTTCCACCGTTAACGGTTCAAAATAAAGTTTGTCTGCCGTATCATAATCGGTAGAAACTGTTTCAGGGTTACAATTTACCATTATTGTTTCATAACCTTCCTGTTTCAAGGAAAGCACTGCGTGCACACAACAATAGTCGAATTCTATACCCTGTCCTATTCTGTTAGGACCGGCACCTAAAATCATAACCTTTTTCTTTTTATCCGAAACTACTACATCATCTTCTTCTTCGTAAGTTGAATAATAGTATGCGGTATTAGCTTTAAATTCTCCGCCGCAAGTATCTACCAACTTATAAACAGGAATGATCTTTAATTCTTTTCTTAATGCTCTTATCTCTTCTTCTTTTTTGCCTGTAGCTATTGCTATTTGTTTATCCGAAAAACCGAACTGTTTTATTCTTCTTAAAAGAAGTTTTTGATCTTCCCCTTTCAATTTGAATATGTTGGGAATTTCACTTTCCATATCAACGATTTCTTTTATTTGGTTTACAAACCATTGATCTATTTTACATACATTGAAAATATCGTCAACAGACATTCCGAGCTTTAAAGCATATCTTATTACATAAATTCTGTCACAGTTAGGGGTTGCAAGTTTTGCGGTAACAATTTCCAATGCTTTTTTCTTTGCTTCATCCGTACCTAACTCAAGAAGTTTATTCAACTCTTTATCTATACCTACATTTTCAAGGCCGTAACCGCTTCTTTTAACTTCCAATCCTCTTATAGCTTTTTGTAATGCTTCTTTGAATGTTCTGCCCAATGCCATCGTTTCACCGACTGATTTCATTGCAGTTCCGAGTGTTTGGTTGGTATCACCGAACTTTTCAAAAGCAAATCTCGGAATTTTTATAACATGATAATCTACCGTCGGTTCGAAACTTGCAGGGTTAGGAGCCGTAATATCATTTGTAAGTTCATCCAATGTGTATCCTACCGCCAACAAGCTTGAAATTTTTGCTATAGGAAAACCTGTGGCTTTTGATGCCAAAGCCGATGAACGACTTACACGAGGATTCATTTCTATAACAACAAGTCTTCCGTCTTTAGGATTTTGTGCAAACTGAATATTTGCACCGCCGTGTCTCATACCGATAACTCTTAATATTCTGAAAGAATCCTGTCTTATTTTTGCATATTCTTTTGCGGTAATTGTCATTGCAGGTGCAACGGTAATGGAATCTCCCGTATGAACACCCATCGGATCAACATTTTCTATCGAACATATTGCAATACAATTATCTTTTCTGTCTCTCATAACTTCCATTTCAAGTTCTTTCCAACCTAAAACGGACTCTTCTATTAAAACTTCACTTATAGGGCTTGCCTGAAGTCCCGCCTGAACGATTTCTTCAAACTCTTCTTTTGTCCATGCTGTTCCCGAACCTACACCGCCCAAAGTAAATGAAGGTCTTATAATAACAGGAAAACCTATGGATTCGGCAATTTCTCTTGCTTCTTTCATGTTGTAAGCATAACCGCTTTTCGGTAAATCAAGGCCGATACTTTCAACCATTTTTTTGAAAAGTTTTCTGTCTTCCGCTTTTGAAATGGTATCAAAGTCTGCACCGATAAGTTCTACATTATGCTTAGCCAAAATACCTTTTTCGGCTAAAGCTACAGCCAAATTTAATGCTGTCTGTCCGCCGAGTGTAGGAAGAATTGCATCGGGTTTTTCTTTTTCAATAATTTTTTCAACAATTTCCGGAACCAAAGGTTCAATGTATGTTGCGTCGGCAAATTCAGGATCCGTCATAATTGTTGCAGGATTGGAATTTACCAAAACAACTTTATATCCTTCTTTTTTTAAGGCTTTTATAGCTTGTACTCCGGAATAATCGAACTCACAAGCTTGACCTATAACAATAGGTCCCGAACCAATTATAAGTATTTTTTTAAGATCTGTTCTTTTAGGCATTTTTTTCCACCATATCAAAGAAATTTTTAAACAAGTATCCGGTTTCGTCTGAATCTAAAGAAGGATAAAACTCTACTGCAAAATTGTTACCTTTTTTATTGGCAAAACCTGCGACCGTACCATCATATAAATTTATATGTGTTACTTGTAAATTTTCATTTTGTTCTATTGAACTTTTGTCTGTATAATAACCGTTATCCTGAGATGTTATTGCTATTTTGTTTGTATTTATATCTCTAACAGGATAATTTGCACCTCTGTGCCCTATTTTATGTTTTACTACCTTTGCACCATTGGCAAGAGCTAAAACTTGTGCACCGAAAGCAATTGCAAATACAGGCATATCCGGACATTTTTTTATTATTTGTTTAACTGCATCAACAGCATAACTTGAATTTGCCGCATATCCCGGACCGCTTGAAAGGAAAATTCCTTTAGGTTCTTCTTTCAAGATTTCGTCTGCCGTTGCGGTTGCGGGAAATACCGTAACTTTATAATCTTGAGATGTAAAAGTATCTATAAAACTTTTAGGACAACCGTAATCTATTATTGCGATTTTTTGTTTTTTACCGTTTTCGTTTAAAGAATATTTTTCTTTACATGTTACGGTTTTTACCAAATCTTGTTTATCGTTTGCAACAACTTTTGCAAGTTTTGATTTTAAACTTTCAACATCAAAATCTTTTGTTGATACTATAGCTTTTTGAGTACCGTTTTCTCTTATGTACTTTACTAAAGCTCTCGTATCAAATCCTTCCATTGCAACTACATTGTCTTTAACAATTTGGTCCTGCATTGAACCGTCTGCTCTCCAATTGGAATATCTTTTGCTGTATTCCTTAAAAAAAAGCCCGGTAGCTTGAATAGCTCCGGACTGAAAATCTTGGTTATTAAATCCGCAATCACCAACATGCGGATGAGCAAAACATATTAGTTGTTTTGCTGTTGCGGGATCTGTAACAATTTCCTGATACCCGAAAACAGCAGTGTTAAAAACAATTTCCCCTGTACTTTCTGTGTCTGCACCACAGGAAAACCCTTCAAAAACTTTACCGTCTTCTAAAGCCAAAATACATTTTTTTAAAACCATTTTTCTTCCCTACTTATATAAATTTCTTAAAATAATTTTACTTTCTTTCCTGCCGGAATCGTTTCTTCTCTTTTTCTGCCGAGAGAAACCAAATCTATTTTTGCACCTACCAACTGTTCCAATCTCTTTATATATTTTTTGGCATTTGCAGGTAACTTTTCAAATTTTGTTACGCCTCTTACAATACCGTTTAAGCCCGGCATTTCTTCATATACAGGTTTACAATCTCTTTGAACTATTCTTGATGCAGGAAAATCTTTTAAGATTTTACCTTTATATTTATAAGCTACACATATTTTTATTTTGTCTAATCCTTCCAAACAATCAAGTTTTGTAAGAATAAGATGTTTTATACCGTTAACTCTGACACTGTGCCTTAAAACAACCGCATCAAACCAACCGCATCTTCTCGGTCTGCCTGTTGTTGCTCCGAATTCCTGACCTTTTTCTCTTAAAAATTCACCCGTTTTATCAAAAAGTTCCGTCGGGAAAGGTCCTTCGCCGACTCTGGTTGTATAAGCTTTAACTACACCTAAAACAGCATCTACATTTGACGGTCCCATTCCGACACCCGTGCTTGCTCCGCCTGATGTAGGATTTGATGATGTTACAAAAGGATATGTTCCGTAATCCAAATCGAGCATTGTACCTTGAGCAGATTCGAATAAAACTTTTTTCTTTTTTGCTATTGCATCTGCAATCATTACCGAAGTATCTGCAACATATTTCTTCAAGAACTTTGATAATACGGCATGATCTTTCAATATCTCTTTCTTTAATTTCTTTATATCGCAAACTCTTTTAAGCATATTTTCTTTTTCTTTTAAATTTTGGTCTAAAAGTTCAAGAAAAACTTCTTTATCTATATAATCTATAACTCTTATACCTACTCTTCTGACTTTATCGGTATAGCAAGGTCCGATACCCTTCTTTGTTGTTCCGATTTTTGTTTGTGTTGTATCACTTTCAAGCATACCGTCTATAAGTTTGTGGTAAGGAAGAATAACATGTGCTCTTTCACTTACAAAAAATCTTCCGTCAACAGGAATTTTTTTCTTTTTTAATACATCTATTTCTTCTTTTAATGCTTTCGGATCTACAACTACACCGTTTGTAATCATACAAACTTTTTTAGGAAACAATATTCCGGATGGTATTAAATGTAAAACAAATGGTTTGTTTTCATATATTAATGTGTGTCCTGCATTGTTACCGCCCTGATATCTAACGATATAATCCGCTTCTGCTGCAAGGTAATGAACCACTTTACCTTTTCCTTCATCTCCCCATTGGGTACCTAACACAACTAATGTTGACATGTTTACCTTCCAAAAAATAACCGTTAGAGCTTTTTTAAGCTTAACGGTCTATATTATTTTATTTTTAGTTTGTGGTTTGTTGTTTGTAGTTTTTTTGTTATTGCTTATTATTATGTTTAAACTATAAACTATAAACTTTAACCTGCCTTTATTACAGACCTTTGTTATTGTATTAAAACATTTTTTCTTTGTCAACAAAAAATTGCCAAGGGCAATTTTGAGGAATAGATGTATGGATGTATAGAAGGATAGAAATAAAAAAAGCAATCATTATTAAAACAAGAAAGCAATAAAATCATTGTTGTTAATTATAAATTTCACATTATAAATTATAAATTGTAGTTTTAGGGCTTGACATAAAATATTTTTTTTAGTAAAATTTTCTACATTGTTAGTTTTGAGATGGGCCCGTAGCTCAGTTGGTAGAGCACTTCACTTTTAATGAAGCTGTCACGCGTTCAAGTCGCGTCGGGCTCACTTTTTTAAGCTCCCATCGTCTAGGGGTTAGGACACATGATTTTCAATCATGCAGCAGGAGTTCAATTCTCCTTGGGAGCGCTTTTAAAATCACTTTTTAGATATAAAAAAGACTTGCGAGAAATCGCAAGTCTTTTTTTTGCAAACTGATGATAACAAAATATTAACAAACAAGATGATCACCGGGATCTTCCGGCATATCGCCAGGTCCTTTTGTTGTTCGTATATCTTCTATACTACCGTTAGCATACACTCTTGTATGAACTTCCCATAACTCACCTTTTTCTGTAAAGTAACCGGCATGAATATCAACATAAACATCATAACCGTCATCATCCGGTATTGCTTTTAATTTTGAAACTCCGTTTACTGAAGCCATCGCCCCCCAATTGTTGTTTGCTTGCGTATACCAGTCTTTAAAATATTTGTTTCCTCGCGAATCTACGTCAAGATATTCACCTTTTCCACCAAAATCATTACAAAAATAATCATTTTTTACATGAAACGCAAGTTCTGCTTTTGCTATCGCATTAACCAATATATGGCCTTCAGTAAATTTTGCTTTATCCACATACCCTCTATATATCGGTACAGATATTACCGACAATATTCCCACTATCACTATTACTATTACCAACTCTACCAACGTAAATCCTTTCTTGATTTTTATTATATTATTCATAGTTTTTCCCTCCTTAATAACCTTTTTACGCAATACCTACACACTTCCCTACTTTAAGTGTAATATATTTTATTTATGTATGCAATAAAAAAAAGGAAGATCTGTTTTAAACAGACCTTCCTTATAATGAGAAAATATTCCTATTAACTTTTTTAGCGAAGTTCTACAAGTTCTTTAAAAACTTCCAGCACCGGAACTTCGTGTTCACTATCAACTATTTCTCTATTTGGTCCATGACCGAACAAAGCTCCGTTTGCAAATTGTGTTGCCCTAAGAGTCCAACTTTTTCCATTGTTTTGGCCATACACTCTAATTTCAACACTGTCGTTATCAAGATCATCAGACGACGCATACTTGATTGAATATGCTCCTGATGGAGCAGCTGCCTCTTCACCGCCGTAATTTCCCTCTTCACCGCCGTAATTTTCCTCTTCACCGCCGTAATTTTCCGCGCTAACACTAAATTCTTTAAAATATTTATTACCCCTTGCATCTATATCCAATATATCATCATTCTCGATTCTTGCTCCGGAACCGTAAAAACAATCATTTTTCACATGGTATGCAAGCTCCGCTTTTCCTATTGCATTTATCAATACTTTTCCTTCCGTCATTATTGCTTTTTCCACATATCCTCTATATATCGGTACCGATATTATAGACAAGATTCCTACTATTACTATTACTATTACCAACTCTACCAACGTAAATCCTTTCTTATTTTCTATCATGTTGTTTCCCCCCCCTAAAGAACAATTTCCCAACAACATTATTATAACATAACTCTATAATAAGTGCAACAAAAAAAGGTCTGTCTTCAGACAGACCTTTTTACAATAAAATCTTATAATCTTGTTTTATATCTACTAAACAGAATGTTCAACTTCGCTTTCATCAACTATCTCGCCATTGTTTCCCCAACCATACAAAGCACCGTCCGATTTCTGTGTAGCTTCAAGTGTCCAACTCTTTCCATTGTTTGAACCATATACATAAATATCAACATAATCAATGTTTTCTCCGTTATCATCAACTCCCAAATTACCTGATTCTATATAAAACGATTTAAAATATTTATTCCCTCTTGCATCTATGTCAATAGCACTCAATCTTTCTTGATCACTGCCGTCTGTCTCTGCAAAATAGCCATGCTCTACATGATATGCAAGCTCCGCTTTTCCTATTGCTCCTATCAATACCTTACCCTCTGTCATCATTGCTTTTTCAACATATCCTCTATATATCGGCACAGATATTACAGACAATATTCCAACTATCACTATTACTATTACCAATTCTACTAACGTAAATCCTTTTTTAGTTTTTATTATATTATTCATAGTTTTTCCCTCCTTTGAACAAACTAAAAATAACCCTGTCACCTTGATTATAGTTTAAAACAGTTCTATTTGCAAGAACAAAAAAGGTCTACTTTTCAATAGACCTTTTTTATTCAACTAAAAATATAAACTTTTTGTACTCTCGTTTGATACCTATTAACTAAAAATCCATATCACTTATATCAACAATCTCATCATTGTCTCCCCAGCCATACAAATAGCCATCCGATTCTTGTGTAGCTGCAAGTGTCCAACTCTTTGAATTATTGTGGCCATATACATAAATATTAACATAATCAACATTTTCTCCATTGTAATCAGTATGACTGTAACCGGATTGCATATAAAACGATTTAAAATATTTATTTCCTCTTGCATCAATATCAATAGCACTTAACTTTTCTTGATCACTGTCTTCTGTCTCCGCAAAATAACCATGTTCAATATGATATGCAAGCTCAGCTTTTGCTATCGCCCCCAATAATACTTGTCCCTCTGTCATCATTGCTTTATCTACATATCCTCTGTATATCGGTACCGATATCACTGATAATATTCCAACTATCACTATTACTATTACCAATTCTACTAAGGTAAATCCTTTTTTAGTTTTTATTATATTTTTCATTGCTTTTTCCTCCTTTGAACAAACTAAAAATAACCCTGTCACTTTGATTATAGTTTAAAATCATTTTATTTGCAATAATAAAAGCCCTACTATAAAAACGTAGGGCTTCTGAAATTTATTCAAAATTTACACTTCTACATACTCTCGGTTAACCATTACCATCTATTCAGGATAATGTTCTCTTTCATTTTCGTCAACTATCTCACCATTGTCTCCCCAACCATACAAAGCTCCTTCCGATTCTTGCGTAGCTGCAAGCGTCCAACTCTTTGCATTATTGTGGCCATATACATAAATATCAACATAATCAATGTTTTCTCCGTTATCATCAACTCCCCAATTACCTGATTCTATATAAAACGATTTAAAATATTTATTCCCTCTTGCATCTATGTCAATAGCACTCAATCTTTCTTGATCACTGCCGTCTGTCTCTGCAAAATAGCCGTGCTCTACATGATATGCAAGCTCAGCTTTTCCTATTGCTCCTATCAATACCTTACCCTCTGTCATCATTGCTTTATCTACATATCCCCTGTATATCGGTACCGATATCACTGATAATATTCCAACTATCACTATTACTATTACCAACTCTACCAATGTAAATCCGTTCTTGGATTTTATTATATTATTCATAGTTTTTTCCTCCTTTGAACAAACTAAAAATAACCCTGTCACTTTGATTATAGTTTAAAATAGTTTTGTTTTCAACAACAAAAAAAAGGCTCGTCTTTTGACAAGCCTTTTTATACTAAATATCTGTTATTTTAATTAACTGAAAGCATTACCTCATAGCAATCTCGGAACTTCATGTTCGCTATCAACTATTTCATCATTATGTCCAAATCCATACAAGGAACCGTTGGATACTTGTACCGCTCTGAGTGTCCAACTCTTTCCATTGTTCGAACCATATACTTCAATACTAACAACATCATCCTCACCATCATATGCATCTTTTCTTACACCTAAAGAAGCACTTGCGTTTACACTTGAACCATACATCGACCCGGAACCGGATCTTGCAAGAAAATTCTTAAAATATTTATTACCTCTTGCATCGATATCAAGTATATCATCATTCTCAACCTTACCTTCCGTACTGTAAAAACAATCGTTTTTTACATGATATGCAAGTTCTGACTTTCCTATTGCATTTATCAATATCTTACCTTCCGTCATTATTGCTTTTTCCACATATCCTCTGTATATCGGTACCGATATCACTGATAATATTCCAACTATCACTATTACTATTACCAACTCTACCAACGTAAATCCGTTCTTGGATTTTATTATATTATTCATAGTTTTTTCCTCCTTTGAACAAACTAAAAATAACCCTGTCACTTTGATTATAGTTTAAAATAGTTTTGTTTTCAACAACAAAAAAAGGCCTATCTTTCAATAGGCCCTCTTTTATTCACCTAAAAATATAAACTTTTTATACTTTCGTTTGATACCTATTAGCTAAAAATCCATGTCTCCGTTGTCATCAATTCCCCAATTACCGGATTCTATATATTCATGTTCGCTATCAACAATTTCATCATTATGTCCAAATCCATACAAGGAACCGTTGGATACTTGTACCGCTCTGAGTGTCCAACTCTTTCCGTTGTTCGAGCCGTATACTTCAATACTAACAACATCATCCTCACCATCTTCAATATTAATAACATCATCCTCACCATCATATACACCTTTTCTAACGCCAAAAGAAGCACTTGCGTTTACACTTGAACCATACATCGACCCGGAACCGGATCTTGCAAGAAAATTCTTAAAATATTTATTCCCTCTTGCATCGATATCAAGTATATCATCATTCTCAACCTTACCTTCCGTACTGTAAAAACAATCGTTTTTTACATGATATGCAAGTTCTGACTTTCCTATTGCATTTATCAATATCTTACCTTCCGTCATTATTGCTTTTTCCACATATCCCCTGTATATCGGTACCGATATTATGGACAATATTCCTACTATCACGATTACTATTACCAACTCTACCAACGTAAATCCTTTCTTTGTTTTCATTTTTTTCTCCATATTTTAATTTAAATATAAGTAATTTTAAACAATTAAATTAATTATTTCCAAAGATAATCATCTACATCTATATCACCACCATTTTCGCCACATAATACACCATCGGAATATTGTATTGCATGAACAACCCACCCTTTTCCATTGTTACCACGAGAGCCATATACCCAAATATCAACATAATCTTCATCACTATCAGAATCTGCCTTTCTAATCGACAAAGCTGCTGCTGTATCCACGTTTGAATAAGAACCGGAACCTGATTCTGTCTCAAATACCGTAAAATATTTATTACCTCTTGCATCAATATCAAGTTCACTACACTTACTTCCATATACATCCCAAAAATAACCATGCTCAACATGATATGCAAGTTCCGATTTTGCTATCGCACCTAACAACACTTTTCCTTCCGTTATCATTGCTTTATCCACATAGCCTCTATATATCGGCACCGATATTACTGACAATATTCCCACTATCACTATTACTATTACCAACTCTACCAACGTAAATCCTTTCTTATTTTTTATCATATTTTACCTCTGTTTTTTTATTAATATAATCAAAAATTCCCCTATCAAGGTAATTATAGTGTATTTTTATTTTTAGTGCAACAAGAAAAGGTCTGTTAAAAACAGACCTTTTCTATAATGAACAATTAGATATAACTAATTTATTAATTCTTTCAATTAAAAATTTACATCATTTACCTTTTTAATTCATTACTTTGATCAACAATTTCTCCGTTATTTCCAAAGCCATACAAGGAACCGTTAGATAGTTGTTTCGCTCTGAGAGTCCAACTCTTTCCGTTGTTCGAGCCGTATACTTCAATACTAACAACATCATCCTCACCATCATATACATCTTTTCTAACACCTAAAGAAGCACTTGCGTTTACACTTGAACCATACATCGACCCGGAACCGGATCTTGCAAGAAAATTCTTAAAATATTTATTACCTCTTGCATCGATATCAAGTATATCATCATTCTCAACCTTACCTTCCGTACTGTAAAAACAATCGTTTTTTACATGATATGCAAGTTCTGACTTTCCTATTGCATTTATCAATATCTTACCTTCCGTCATTATTGCTTTTTCCACATATCCTCTATATATCGGTACCGATATTATGGACAATATTCCCACTATCACGATTACTATTACCAACTCTACCAACGTAAATCCTTTCTTTGTTTTTATTATGTTATTCATTGTTTTTTCCTCCTTGAGCATACATGAACAAGAAGTTCATATACACACTTCTTTGCTTTAAGTATAGTCCAAGCTTATCGCATCCGCAACAAAAAAAAAGACCTGTTTTTCACAGGCCTTTTTTACCAATATTTATACTATATTTCTTCGTTTATTTTACGTTCGCAACCTCTTCGTCACCACCACCGCCATGTCCAAATCTTAATGTTTCTATATCGGAACAACCACCCGTAGAATATACAGTCATAGAAACGACTACCCATCCTTGAGGTGTATCATAGCCCGCCTGTATTAAAGCTTCATCTGCTTCTTCATCATATGTCGCCAGCTCTCCACTAGCAATCTTATTTACAGAAGACTTACCTACAGGATACTTGTTATTTGCTTTGACATACCATTCTTTGAAATATTTATTACCGCTTGAATCTATATCGAGATATCTCCCTTTTCCAATACCATTACCATATCCGCTTCCATCATTCACAAAACCGCCATACTTTACGTGATATGCAAGTTCTGCCTTTGCTATTGCGTTCAACAAAACGTTTCCTTCTACCATTTTCGCTTTTTCTACATATCCTCTGTATATCGGTACCGATATTACAGATAATATTCCCACTATCACGATTACTATTACCAATTCTACCAACGTAAATCCTTTCTTTGTTTTTACTATACTTTTCATATTCCCTCCATGACACATTTCCATACATAAACTTTACAATCTTAAGTATATATTATTTCCATTACACATGCAATAAAAAAAAGACCTGTTTTTAAACAGGCCTTTTTATATACAAACTAAATATTAACTTTACTTACAAGCTATCTCTTCCTGATATTCTTTATACTCCGCGACTTCAATTTCCTCAGGTTCATTCCACAAACTACTTCTAATGTCAGAACAACCGCCATTTGAACATGCAGTCATGTAAAGAACTACCATTCCTTTAGGTGTTTGGTAACCTGCAGCAATATCAACGTATTCATCATCATAATAATTATCATAGCCACCATCTTTTAATTTATTAACCGAACTTGCTTTTGCAGCCTTTTGAGGATATCGAGGCATGGCTTCCCACATTGTGAAATACTTATTACCTTCCGAATGTATATCGAGATATTGAGGTGTTACTCCATTATAGCAGCCGTCTGACACAAAGTAGCCATATTTCACATGATATGCAAGCTCGGCTTTTGCTATTGCATTTAATAACACATACCCTTCCGTCATCTTCGCTTTCTCTACATATCCTCTGTATATCGGCACCGATATTACAGATAATATTCCCACTATCACGATTACTATTACCAATTCTACTAAGGTAAATCCTTTTTTAGTTTTTATTATATTCATAGACATCTCCTTTGCTACAAAAAATAAACAAACACAAGAATCACATCTATATCCACTTCACTACTCTAAGTATATACCAAAACAGCAATTTTTTCAATAAGATAATTATTATTTATAAATCGGAAAATTTAATTAATTCTATATTGTTTCTTTGGCAATATTCTTTCAACAAAGCATCGCAACAAGCCAAAAGCTCTTTTTCTCTCCAAATTTCGCCGTATCCGGGATGAGTCATAATTTCGGAAACATTATAATCTTCATCAACATTACCGTAATACCAACCTTCAATAAAATGTTCCGGAAATTTTATACCGTTGGAAATTAATGTATTTTTTAACTGTAAACTGCCAAACTTATCAAAAAATCTTATTTTATTAACATTATATTCCTTACACAAATCTATAACTATTGATAAAACTTCGGGAAATAAATGCGTATGGTGGTGACTATCGAAATGATCTATTTGTATACCTGCAGATAACAACTTTTCTATTTGTTGTTTTATTTCATCTTTTATAATTTGTTGCGTAGGAATAGTATTATTAACCCATCCTTTTACGGTCCCTACACCATGTTCGATATCAAAGTATTTGTCCAAATCTATATGAAGGCCTATACCTAAACCGGGATTTTCTTTTGCCAACATAACAGCCTCATCAAAACCTTCCCTGTTTACAAGCATAGATGTACTTCTTACAACACCATTTTTATATGCATAAATAATAGCATTGTTTATTTGTGTTCTGTATCCGAAATCATCTGCATTTACTATAATTTTTTTCATAATTTATTTTGTTTAAAAAAGCTCACATCCTAAAAATTAAAGATGTGAGCTTTTATTTATAGAATTTTGTATTACAAAATACCTTTAGATACCAACATCTCGGCAACTTCTACGGCATTAAGTGCAGCACCTTTCAACAAGTTATCGGATACTACCCAGAATGTTAAACCGTTATCGCAAGAAATATCTTTTCTTATTCTGCCGACAAATGTTTTTTGTTGGTTTTGTGCAAATAACGGCATAGGATATTTGTTTTCTGCAGGATTATCTATAACTTCCACACCTTTTGCAGCAGACAAAAGTTCTCTCGCTTTTTCAGGTGTTAATTCTTTTTCCGTTTCAATCCATACGGATTCGCTGTGGGCTCTTAAAACAGGAACTCTTACACAAGTTGCACTTACTTTTATACTTCTGTCACCCATAATTTTCATCGTTTCGTTTGTCATTTTCATTTCTTCTTTTGTATATCCGTTTTCTTCAAAAACATCTATATGAGGAATTAAATTAAATGCTATCTGATAAGGAAATTTTTCCAATGCGGGAATAGGTTCCCCTTTACCCAAAGCTTTTGTTTGGTTTTCCAAATCGTGAATACCTTTTGAACCTGCACCTGAAACTGCTTGATATGTAGAAACAATTACTCTTTTGATTTTTGCATAATCATGTAAAGGTTTTAATGCAACAACCATTTGAATTGTTGAACAATTAGGGTTGGCAATGATTTTTTTATCTTTAGACAAATCGTTAGGATTAACTTCAGGAACTACTAACGGACAATTGTCATCCATTCTCCAAGCACTTGAATTATCTACAACAAAACAACCGGCTTTTGCAAATGAAGGTGCAAACTCTTTTGATGTTCCTCCTCCTGCACTAAACAATGCCAAATCCAAACCTTTACCGCTGTCATGTGTTAAAAGTTCTACAGGTATATCTTGTCCTTTAAATTTTAATTTTTTACCTACACTTCTTTGTGATGCTAAAAGTTTTATTGACTCTACCGGAAAATTTCTATTTTCCAACATTTTTATCATTTCGTTACCTACTACTCCGGTAGCACCTACTACTGCAACTTTGTACTTCTTCATTTTCTTCTCCTATATTGGCCCTAATATTTGGGCTACAACTTCGAGTTTTTGAACTTCATGTACCTTGTTCATTGTACACTTCAGCTCATAAACTCTTCGTTTCGCCTCAAATATTCAGGTCTTTAAAAATTCTATCTGAAATTTTTTTAAATTATATTAACTTCTTTTCTTAAAGATTTCTTAGTTCTATCTAAAACACTTAATTAGATTTTAAGATTTTAGGCGAACCGAAGCATTTTTTTAATGAAGTTTACTCTTTGCGGTAAATGAATTAGAAAAATGCAAAGGTGCAGCCAAAATATTAAAATCGTTATAAATTGTTTGCAATCAAGTCGCCGACTTCAGTAGTTCCCATTCCCATCTTCCCGGCCGCTAAAGATTTTATCTTTCCGCTTGCCAAAGATTTTGCCATGGAATTTTCTACCATTTTTGCTTCTTTTTCAAGGCCTAATGTTTCAAGCATCATTGCACCTGCGGAAATTGCGGCTAACGGATTAATAACATTTTGTCCCGTATATTTAGGTGCGGATCCTCCCATAGGTTCAAACATGGACACACCTTCGGGATTAATGTTTCCGCCTGCGGAAATTCCGATACCGCCTTGAATCATTGCAGCTAAGTCCGTAATTATATCACCGAACAAATTGTCTGTAACGATAACATCAAACCATTCGGGATTTTTTATCATCCACATACATACTGCATCAACATTTACATAGTTTAATGCTATATCAGGATAACTTTTTGCACCCATTGCTCTGAATGCTCTTTCCCACAAGTTAGATGCAAATGTTAAAACATTTGTTTTACCGCACAATGTAAGTTTTTTATCTTTGTTTCTTTTCTTTGTTAATTCAAAAGCATATTTTAAGCATCTGTCTACACCGAATCTTGTATTTATAGATTCTTGTGTTGCAACTTCGTAAGGAGTATCTTTTTTCAAGAAACCGCCTGCTCCCAAATAAAGGCCTTCGGTGTTTTCTCTAACTACTACAAAATCTATATCTTTAGGTTCTTTGTTTTTTAAAGGACAATCTACACCTTCAAAAAGTTTTACCGGTCTTAAGTTTATGTATTGATCAAGTTCGAATCTCAATCTTAACAAAATACCTTTTTCAAGTATTCCGGGTTTAACATCGGGATGACCTATTGCTCCGAGATACATTGCATCAAATTTTTTAAATTCTTCAACACAACTGTCAGGCAAAATTTCACCTGTTCTTTTATATCTTTCTCCGCCTAAATCAAAGTTTGTAAATTCAAATTTCGCACCTGTTTTAGCTGCAACGGCATTTATAACTTTTACACCTTCTGCTATTACTTCAGGACCTGTTCCGTCACCGGGAATAAGAGCAATTTTATAAGTTTTAGACATTTCTTTTTTCCTCCTTTAAGGGAACTCTGATAAATTCTGAATGAGCAAAGATTGAGAACAGATTTTGTCTATAAATAGGCGGAGTTTCGTAGGGATAGTTGGTAACTTATCTTGAGAAACTCCAACGAATTTAGAGGCAAAATATGCCTCAAGATTTCCGTTCAGGATTTATCAGCGTTTCCTTTTATGTAAGAAAGCAAACCGCCGGCTTTTATTAATTTCTGCATAAATTCCGGAAAAGGTTGAGCTTTATATGTTTGTTTTTTTGTTACATTTTTTATTTCGCCTTTTGCTAAATCTATTTCAAGTTTATCGCCTTTATCTATATTATCAACAGCTTCATCGGATTCTATAATAGGAAGGCCTATATTTATACAATTTCTAAAAAATATTCTTGCGAAAGATTTTGCAATAACACAAGAAACTCCGGCGCCTTTAATTGATATAGGAGCATGCTCTCTGGAAGAACCGCAGCCGAAATTTTTATCTGCAACGATAATGTCACCCGGTTTTACTTGTGATGCAAAATTGTCGTCTATATCTTTCATACAAAATTTTGCAAGTTCTTTAGGATCTGAAGTTGTTAAATATCTTGCGGGAATAATTTCATCGGTATTAACATTTGCGCCATACTTAAAAACTTTACCTTTTAAGATTATATTAGCCATAAAAACCTCTTTGACTTTGGATTTAAATTCAATAGTAGATTTTATAACATTTATAACTAAAAATCAAAAGAACTGATGATTTGAGGATTGGAAGATTTGAAGATTGGAAGTTCAAATGTAAAATTTGCTTCGCAAATTTTATTATTATTTATTTTTTCTTCCTATCTAATCCTCTATTCTTCTACTCTTCAAATCTTCCAAAAATCACTCCGTGATTTTTTGTTGACAACAATAACTTTTTATGTTAGATTTTAAGCACATTATTATTTACGAGAAAACAATGATTATACCTGTAAATTTTGTAGAAATAGAAAATATTAAAGCAAAACCGGAAACAGTTAAAGAATTGGTTCATTTATGGAAAACTGTCGCAAAAGAGCCGATATCAAAAAGAGTTCAACATTATAAAGATGTGTTTATAAAAGGAAACGATGAAGCAATTTTTGCCGAACTTGCATTTTGTATTTTTACCCCCCAATCCAAAGCATTATCCTGTTGGAAAGCAATAAATATTTTGAATGATAAGAAACTTTTATTTACCGCTTCGGCTCAAGAAATATCAAAAAACATAAGTAATGTAAGATTTCAAAACAATAAAGCAAACTTTTTGATTCAAGCAAGAAAACAGTTTACTTCCAACGGAAAACTCAACATAAAAAACTTCTTAAAATCTTTTGATGATCCGTCAATCCTAAGAAAATGGATTATAGATAATATCAAAGGTATCGGTTACAAAGAAGCGGGACATTTTTTAAGGAATATCGGATTAGGTCTTGATTTGGCAATTTTGGACAGACACATTTTAAGGAACTTGAAATTTTATAATGCAATAGACGAAATTCCTTCAACATTAACACCTAAAATTTATTTAGAGATAGAACAAAAAATGATAAAATTTTGTAACGATATAAAAATACCGATGTCACATATGGATTTACTTATGTGGGCCATGCAGACAGGCGGAATATTTAAATAATTAGTAATTAGAAATTAGCAATTAGTAATCAACAAAAAAAAGGAAGAAAATTTTATCTTCCTTTTTTATTAAACTATAAATTTTTAGATCTAAGTTATTAATTATTTTTGTATAAAAGTCGGAGCATTTTTCGGAGTTAAACCTTTCTTTACTTTGTGATAATAATCATAAGTCATTGTAGGATTATCGTTTAATACTTCACAATTTATTACCTTACATAAAAACACTGTATGAGTTTCCGTTTCAAACTGTGAAATGATTTCTGTTTCAAAATATGAATTTACAAATTGAGTTACTATAGGTAACCCGTTTTCGTTTGTTTTATATTCCACGCCTTCAAATTTATTAAAATCTCTTGAACTTCTAAAACCGAATTTTCCTATAAATTCGAAACTTGCTTCTTCGGTTATTGTAGATATAACTGCTTTTTTGCTGTTGGATAATAAAGAGTGAGTATTATTTTGTTTTGAAATACTTATTGCTATAGTCGCGGGATTAGAGTTTATTTGGAAAACAGTATTTGCTATCTGCCCGCCGATTTTTCCGTCAAAAGCAGATGTAATAATAAACATTCCGTAAGGTATCTTTGTTAATGCCAATGTGTTCATTTTATTCCTCCATTCTCTTCTAATCTTCTATTCTTCTATTCTTCCAATCTTCCAAAATTGCCTTTGGCAATTTTTAAATATCTCTATACTGAAGTGTGACTGTTCCGGGTCCCAACAATGTTTCCAAATCTTTTATACATTCATCACTGTATTTTACCGTATATTCGGTTTCTATGGTATAATCTTCCGTTTTATAATCTTTAATTTCCAAATATACTTTAGATTTTCCGGGATATTTTTCAATTGTTTTTAAAATTTTGTCGGACATTGCATCATCTAAAGCAACAGCCGAAACTTGTATTCTTAACGAACCCAAAAACGGCGGAAACTTTTTCTTTGCTTCTTCCATAGAATAAAATTCTTCTATTGAAAGTTTAGGTTTACCTTTATCGTGCAACACTTTACCTTTAACAACAACTATCATCTTTTCCTGCAACTTATCACTTATCTTTTCGTACAATTTATGGAACACTATACAATCCAAATAACCGTACATATCTTCAACTCTGAATGTTGCATAAGTTTTTGTTTTATCGCTTTTTGCCGTTAAATGTTTTAAAGATGTTATCATTCCCGCAACTCTTATAATTTTTGCTGTTTCAAAAGTTGTGTTTTCGGGCGGAACGGGAACAGTATCAAGTCTGTACATTGAAAAAGCTATCATATCTCTTTTATATTTTTCCAACGGATGCCCCGAAAGATAAAAATCCAACACTTCTTTTTCGTATTCCAATGCTACGGTTTCATCCAAAGGAGGAATTTTTTTATCCATTACACTAACGGTAGCCGTAGATATTTCATCACTGCCGAACAAAAATCCCTGACTATCGTTTTGCTCTTTTTTTGTTTTAATTGCCTGTTGCAATGTTGCTTCTATATTATCAAGTATTTTTGCTCTTACTTCCAACTTATTTTTACCGAAACAATCAAAAACACCTGCTTTACAAAGGCATTCTATCGCTCTTTTGTTTACCGCTGATAAATCTATTTTCGATAAAAAGTCTTCAAAAGATTCAAACTTACCGAACTTTTCTCTTGCTTCAACTATATTTTGTGCCGCACCTTCACCGACATTTTTTATGGCAAGAAGGCCGAATCTTATATTTTTTCCTTCAACCGAAAATTCGCTTTGTGAATATCTTATATCAGGCGGTAAAGTTTTTATACCGAACTGTTTAACATCATCAATATATTCAATTATTTTGCTGTCTGCCGATTTACCTATTTCGTTATTCATACATGCTGTCATGTATTCAAGTGTATAATGAGCTTTCAAATATGCTGTTCTGTATGTAACATAAGCATAAGCTGCGGAATGCGACTTATTAAAGCCGTACCCTGCAAAAGTTACCATGTTATCGTAAATTTTGTTTGTTATTGAAGGATCTATGCCTTTAGCTTGGCCGCCTGCAACAAATTTTTCTCTTGCAGCCTGCATTTTATCTATGAGTTTTTTACCCATAGCTTTTCTTAAACCGTCTGCCTGACCTGCCGTAAAACCGCCTATGGCCATAGCCATTTGCATAACTTGTTCCTGATACAAAATAACTCCGTAAGTGTTTTTAAGTATAGGTTCCTGTAACGGATGATCGTAAGTAACTTTTCTTCTGCCATGTTTACAATCAACGAAAACATCAAGCATACCCGCACCTATAGGTCCGGGACGATAAAGAGCATTTAAAGCGGTTACATCTTCTATGCTGGTCGGTTTCATTCTTCTAACCAAATCTTTCATACCTTCCGATTCAAGCTGGAATATACCGAATGTTTTTGCTTCCTGTAAAAGTTTAAATGTTTTTTTATCTTCAAGAGAAATTTTTTCCAAATCAAAATCAGGTTCTTTTTTCTTTATAAGTTTTACAGCTTCATTTATAATTGTTAAGTTTTGAAGTCCCAAAAAATCAACTTTTAAAAGTCCTAAATCCGGTAAAATTCTACCGTCGTACTGTGTAGTTATAACATTCTTTTTACCTATAGCAAGAGGTGAAAAATGTCTTACATCTTCCGGAGCAACAATCAAGCCTGCGGCATGAACTCCGGTATGTCTTTTTGTTCCTTCAAGTTTGGAAGATATTTTTATAAGTTCTGCAACTCTGGGATCTTTTTTTATAATTTCCTGCAATTCTTTGGAACTTACCATGGCATCCGGTATTGAAGAACCCGCGGGAATTGCATTTGCTATTTTTTGTGTTTCGGCAGGAGTAAACTCCATAACTCTGCCTACATCCTTTACCACCATTTTTGCTTCCATAGCACCGAAAGTTATAATTTGAGCACAGTTATTTTGACCGTACTTATTTCTAACATAATCTATAACCTGTTCTCTGCCGAAATCCGCAAAATCGATATCAAGATCAGGCATTGAAACTCTTTCGGGGTTCAAAAATCTTTCAAAAAGTAAATCATATTTTAACGGACAAATATCTGTAATTCCAAGTGTATAAGTTACAATTGAACCTGCTCCGGAACCTCTACCGGGGCCTACAGGTATTCCGTGATCTTTTGAATATTTTATGAAGTCCCAAACAATTAAAAAGTAAGAAGCAAAGCCCATCTTTTTAATAACGGAAAGTTCATATTCCAATCTGTCGGTATGTTTTTTTTCTATAACCGGATATCTTCTTTTAAGACCTTCTCTGCAAAGATGCTCAAGATAAGTTTGAGATGTGTACCCTTCGGGAACTTCAAAGTTAGGTAAGAGGTCTCCGTTACCTTTTCTTATTTTAACATCCACCATATCGGCAATAACAAGTGTATTTTTTATGGCTTCGGGAACATATGAAAATGTTTTTATCATATCTTCCGGTGAACGATAATAAAACAAATCGGATCCCATTCTCATTCTGTTGGGATCTTTTACCATTTTTTGTGTATTGATACATAATAAAATATCGTGATAATATGCATCTTCCTGCTTTAAATAGTGACAGTCGTTTGTTGCTACAAGAGGTATTCCCGTTTCTTTGGAAAGTTCAAGTAAAGGTGCAATTATTGCTTTTTGTTGTTCAAGCCCGTTGTCCATAATTTCAAGATAGTAGTTACCTTTACCAAACACATCCTGATACCAACCCGCAACTTCTTTTGCTTTTTCTTTGTTACCGGCAGAAAGGAGTGTTGCAATTTCACCTGCCAAACAAGCTGAAGAACAAATAAGTCCTTTAGAATATTTTTGTAACAATTCTTTATCTATTCTGGGCTTATAATAAAAACCTTCCGTAAATCCGGCACTTACAAGATAACATAAGTTTCTGTAGCCTTCGTTATCTTTTGCAAGAAGTATCAAATGGTGATATCCGCCGTTTTCTTTATCCTTATCGAATCTGCTCTTTTTAGCGACATAAACTTCGCACCCTATAATAGGTTTTATACCGCTGTCCAAACATGCCCAATAAAATTCCATTGCACCATACATATTACCGTGATCGGTAATTGCAAGCGCCGGCATTTGATACTGTTTTCCTATAATATTAAAAAGTTCCAACGGTTTACCTTTTTTTGTTAATTTGGTTAAACCGTCCAACAATGAATATTCTGTATGATTATGTAAATGTACAAATTCCGCAGCCACTTTTAACCTCAAATTTCAGTTATTACTTCTTTGCTTTTTTTGTTGATTTTTTAACTGTTTTTGCTTTTTTACTTACTGTCTTTTTGGTTGCTGTTTTCTTGGCAGCAACTTTTTTAACGACTTTTCTTTTTTTCGGTTTAGGTTCATCACTTTCCCATATATGTTCAAGATTATATAACTGTCTCAAATCTTGGCTCATAACATGAACTATGATACCGCCGAAATCCAAAACTTTCCAATTAACTGCCGCATTTCCGCCATCTCTTCTTAGTACTTCAACGGAATAATCATATTTAAAAGTTTTTTCTATTTCGTTTATAATTGCATTTATTTGGGGCATAGAATTTGCAGTTGCAATAACAAAATAGTTTGTAATAGGAGTTTTTTCCTGCACATCCAACAAAACAACATTTTCAGCCTTTTTATCTTCGGCTATTTTTACCGCCTGTTTTGCAAGTTTCAAAAAATCTATTTTTTTCATTTTCCCCCCCCAATAAAAACACTTCGTGTTTTTTAGCTTATAGTTTATAGTTGATAGTTTAAAGTTTATTGTAAAAATTCACGAAGTGAATTTTTGTTATCTATTATAAAATTTTGTTTAACAAAATTTTACATTAAGCCACAAACCTCAAACTATAAACTACAAACCTTATTCTAATCGTCTGATTCTCTGTCCAACTTGTCGTATATGATACAATCTTGTCCCAACAATACAGACACATCCATCAACGAACTTTCTTTCGGTCTGAAAATTATTTCACCGCAACCTAAAACTTCTTTTATTTCTTTTATTTTTTCATAATTATTTACAAAGTCAAAAATCGTTGTAAATTCATACTGTTTTGAAGATAATCCCCAATCCATGACATCAAAATCATTGTCTCTTATTTTATCAACAGCTTTTATGGCGAGTCTTGATTTTTTTGTTGTGTTTAAAACTTCAACCCTTAAATACTTATCACCATCAAAATAATCGTTATCAAAAAAATCCATAATTTTTGTTCTGCTGTTTTCATCAATTTCCGTTCTCTTTCTCTTATTCACTGTAGGAAAATCGGCATATTTTATCGTTTTATCTTCATTTAAGAAATAAGAATATAATAAGAACAAATCTTTCAACTCAAAATTTGTGTTTATAACAATATTTTTATTATACAACTCTTTTACTAACTTTATGAAAGAAAATCTGTTAAAGTTGCTGTATATGTAATTAAAAGTTTTTATCCATGCAACCATTCTTGTATCTCTGTCAATTTCCGGTTGCAGGCACACATCAAATAAGTTTAAATTACCTTTCAAATCTTCTTGTTTGGAAAATACTTTTATGATATTTTCAAAAGTTTTCTTGGTTACACATATATGATAATCTATAGTCAACTTGTTATCTAAAAGTTTTTCCGTTTCGGATTTTATGAACTCTATTCTCTTTTCCGGAGGAGTTTCAAAAATCATCTCTTTCAATATTCTTGCTTTTTTAGTTTTGTACAGTATTGTAATATTTTCATCCGTAAACAATACTTTTATATACTCATTTAAAGAGTTGTATTTCACAACAAAGAACTTTATATTTTCATTATTATCAACATCATCAAAAACAAACAACACATTAATATTTTCCCCGTCTTTAAAATCTTTAACTATTTTAGAAGTTGCGGAAAAATAAATTAATACACCCAACAAAACTACTATTAAAATCAATAAAATTTTCTTTATCATTTTAACCGTTATAATAATTCCATATCTTTATAATATCGGGATGCACAACTTTAAATTTTGATATTACATATTTTATTTTGCTTTGTAACACCAACTTAAATGTTTCATCCAAATCGCTGAACATTGTTTTTTTTGATACAAAAGCTTTTTTATATTTCCTGTCTAAGGATAATGCATCCGCTATAAAAATTACCTTTTCGTAATCACTCATACCGATTCTTCCGATAGTATGATTATATATTGAATTTATAATTTCTTTATCTTTTATATGAAATACCTTTTTGGCAATATCGGCACCTATATAAGAATGCAAAACTTGCGGAAGGTACTTTATAATAAAATCCGCATACTTTATTTTCAACTTATGTTTCTTAATATACTTTAAATTTTCTTCAAATGTCATATTTTTGGCACAATCGTGAAGCAAAGCGGCAGTCGATATTCTCATAATATCAAGTTTATAAGTTTTTGCAAGTTTCATAGCTAAATCGTTAACCGCTAACACATGATTATATCTTTCCGGTTTTAAATGTGATGATAAATAGTTGTATATTTTTTGTTCTGTATTTTTATTCACTGTAAAGTCCGTTTTTTTTTATATAGTCAGCCGCTTGTTTAGGTACAAGTTCGGAAATATCTTTTTTATCATTCAAATATTGTCTTATATCCGTTGATGATATATTTTCCATAACATATTTTGAAAACTTGCAATATTTATAATACGGGCTTTCAATATCTATCGTTATGTTCGGTCTCGGAAAAACTATAAACCCGTATTTTTTTACTATATAGTCCGTGTTTTTCCACAAAGTTAAATTATTAAACGAATCCGCACCTATTATCATTTTTATATTGTCCGAATTATGTTTACTTTTAATGTAATCTAACATCTCATAAGAATAAACGGATTTTTTTGAATCAAGCTCGTAAGTATCAATTTCGTATTGTTCTGTATCTTTTGTCACATCCAAAAGCATGTTATATCTGTCTTTGTCCGATGCAACAAGTTTTTTCTTATGAGGAGGAACATATGCGGGAACGAAAATAATTTTGTCCAACTTAAACTCTTTTAAAGCAACTTTTGCCATTTGAAGGTGTGCATTATGAACAGGATCGAAAGAACCGCCCAAAACACCGATATTCATAATTCAGTCACACCTCCAAACATATGTAAAAATTATTTTCTTATAACTCCGTTACCTCTGACAACATATTTTGTTGTAGTTAACTCTCTTGCACCCATTGCGCCTCTTGCATGCAACTTACCGGTGGATATTCCTATTTCCGCACCCAACCCGAAAACTCCGCCGTCATGAAGTCTTGTGGAAACGTTATGGAACACTGCCGCGGAATCAACTTCTTTCAAAAACTTTTCCGCTCTTTGCTTATCTTCGGTAATTATTGAGTCGGAATGTTTTGAGCCGTATCTGTTAATATGGTTTATTGCTTCTTCCAAAGAGTTAACAACTTTTATTGATACTATCTTATCCAAATATTCCGTTGCCCAATCTTGTTCGGTAGCATCTTTAACTTCCGGAACAACAGCTTTTGTCAATTTACAACCTCTTACTTCGGTATCATTGGCAAAAAACTGTTTACATAATTTCGGTAAAACTTTGTTTGCTATATCTCTGTGAACAAGAACGGTTTCTGTAGCATTACATACTCCCGGTCTTTGACATTTGGCATTTATGGTAACTTTTATTGCCATATCGATATCGGCAGCTTTATCAATGTAAGTGTGACATAACCCGCTGCCGTGAGAAAGTATAGGAATGGTGGAATGTTGTTTTATAAATTCTATCATTTTCCCGCTTCCTCTCGGTATCAACAAATCTATATAATTATCAAGTTTTATCATTTCGGAAACTGCAGCTCTGTCAACTACATCTATAAAAGTAATCGCACCTACCGGCATACCCGCAGATTCGCCTGCGGAAGAAATAATCTTTGCAAGTATTTTGTTTGAATTTATAGCTTCCGAACCGCCTCTTAAAATGATAGCATTACCGGACTTTATACATAATGCCGCAGCATCAACGGTAACATTAGGTCTTGATTCGTATATCATTGCTATAGTTCCTATAGGAACTCTTATTTTTTGAATATTTATACCGTCAACATCTCTTGTTTCCATAATTTCGCCGATCGGATCTTTTTGATTAACGATACTTCTTACACCGTGTATCATATCTTCAATTCTTTTATTTGTTAATGTAAGTCTTTCTATCAAAACTTTATCCATACCGGAATTTTTCGCGGTTTCAACATCTATATCGTTATGAAACTGTATTTCACTTATATTTTTTTCCAAAGCATCAGCTATCGATAATAAAATTGCATTTCTTTGTTTAAAATCCAAAAGTCCCAACTGCATGGAAGCAACTTTTGCCAAAGAAACTTTTTTATTAACTATTTGTTTTATTTCTTGTTCTTCCATATTATTTTATTCCCTCTTTAATCCAATTTAACAAACCGCCGGCAAACAATATTTCTTTTTGTCTGTCTGTAAAACTGTAATTCAATTTAATATTTTTACCGTTAACGGTTACAACTAAATCTTTGTTTTCTTTTATAACATTTTTTATATCTTTAAACTCTATTTTGTCTGCAAGTTTTATCAACTCGTAATCGTTTACATTATCGAACGTTAACGGAATAATTCCGAAATTTATCAAGTTTGCCAAATGTATTCTTGCAAACGTTTTTGTAATAACAACTTTTATTCCCAAATATCTCGGAGCAAGTGCGGCATGTTCTCTTGAAGAACCCTGCCCGTAATTTTCCGCTCCTACTATAACTCCGTTTTTAACGGATTTTGCTCTTGCAACAAAATCTTTATCTACAGCACCGAAAGTATGTTCCGATATTGCGGGCAAATTAGATCTTAAAGGTAATATCTTTGCACCTGCGGGAAGTATATGGTCCGTAGATATATTATCTCCCACTTTCAAAACTACATCTGCCGAAATCGAATCGGGCATAGGTTCAAATTTCGGTAAAGGTTTTATATTGGGTCCTCTAACAATTTCCCCTTCATTGGAAGGTTTTTGGAAATGGTCATCGTTAATATAAAAACTGTCCGGCAAACTTATTTTAGGTTTTGCACCGAACAAAGTTGTAGGATCTGTTATTTCTCCCGTTAAAGCTGCAGCCAAAGCAACTTCAGGTGAACACAAATAAACTTGAGCATCTTTTGTTCCGCTTCTGCCTTCAAAATTTCTGTTAAATGTTCTTAATGAAACCGCTTTAGTCTTTGGAGCTTGTCCCATACCGATACATGGTCCGCAAGCACATTCCAATATTCTTGCACCGGCATTTATTATGTTAAACAATTTACCGGAACTTGCAAGCATTGAAAATACTTGTCTTGAACCCGGAGAAATCGTTAAACTTGTATTTTTATTTATCTTTTTATCTTTTAATGTTTCGGCACATAACATCATATCAGCATAAGATGAATTTGTGCAGGAACCGATACAAACCTGATCAACTTTTGTTCCTTTCAAATCTTTAACTTTTTTTACATTATCGGGACTGTGAGGCATAGCAATCAACGGCTCAAGTTCAGATAAATTTATTGTCAATTCATCATCGTATGTTGCATCGGAATCGGCAACCATTTCAACCCAATCTTTTTCTCTGTTTTGTCTTTTTAAGAAATCTTTTGTTATTTCATCAGATGGGAATATTGTTGTTGTTGCACCGAGTTCCGTTCCCATATTTGTAATTGTTGCTCTTTCCGGAACAGACAAAGTTTTAACACCTTCACCCGCGAACTCAAATATTTTTCCTCTTCCACCCTTAACGGACAATATTCTTAAAAGTTCAAGAATTATATCTTTAGCACTTACCCAATCTCTTAATTTTCCCGTTAAATTAACTTTAACTATTTTAGGCATTGTTATATAAAAAGGCTGCCCTGCCATAGCACATGCAACATCAAGTCCGCCAGCTCCGAAAGCAAGCATACCGATACCGCCACCGGTAGGAGTATGAGAGTCTGAACCTATCAATGTTTTACCCGGAACACCGAATCTTTCCAAATGTACCTGATGGCAAATTCCGTTACCTGCAGGTGAAAAAACTATCCCGTGCTTATTTGCTATAGTTTGTAAAAACTTATGATCATCGGCATTTTCAAAACCGGACTGCAATGTGTTATGGTCAACATAACTTACGGAAAGTTCCGTTTTTACTTTAGGAACGTTCATTGCTTCAAACTGTAAATATGCCATAGTCCCCGTTGCATCTTGAGTTAATGTCTGATCTATCTTTAATGCAACTTCACTGCCTACTTCCATTGATCCCGAAACCAAATGCTTTTTAATAATTTTTCTTGCTAAATTCATAACAAACTCCGTATATATAAAGTATTATTTTATTATCTTTAATATTCTACAAAATTATAAGAAATTTTTACATAAAAAAAAGAGCAAAATTTTATAAATTAAAATCTTGCTCTTTTATATTTAAAACAAATACTAAATTAGAATGTAACAGTTATTTGTTTTGCTTGTCTGTTTCTTATTTTTTCGGCGCTTTTTCCCGCAACAACGTCACCATCTATAACATCTTTTGAATTATCGTTCCACAAAATTTCGATTTTTTTGATGTTCATGTTCGGTAAATATGTGCTCTTTTTAGATTTGTTTACATAAACCAAATCGGTTGTTGAAAACAATTTTGCCTTAAATTCGCCTTTCTTATCAAAAAATTCTCCGCTGATTATAGGTTTTAAACCAAATACCAACTCATTTTTATCGTTTACGGAAAAAGGTTTATAACCTAAACTCATTGTAAGCCACATATCTATAAACTCGGCTGTTGAACCGCTGAGTCTTGCAACAAAACCTCTTCCCCAATTTCTTTTATCGGGGAATGCACTTGAAGAAATAAATGAAGAATTTTCAAGTATACTTCTACCGTAAACTTCAGGTTTTAAAAAGCACGGAAAACATGTTTTTATGGATGAGAAAAATTCCTCATACAAACCCGCTCTTAAAAGGCCCAACAAATATTTGAATTCCATGTGCATAAATACGGATTCGTTTTCAAGCCAACCCGGTAAAAATACTCTCGATCTTCCTATTTCGTTGGACTCGCTGAGTAATGAAGAACAAACTTTAAACATCTTTAACTCTTTATCGTAAAGTCCGCTCTTTTTAATGGATGCAAAATGTTGTTTTGCTTCCTTTTTATCTTCTGACATTCTCATATAATGTGTTTCTGATTCCAAAAATAACGGTAACGGATATCTTTGGAATTTGGAAACTTTAACACAAGGTAATCCTTTGGAATTTTTTTCGTTATTTTTCTGATATTTTGTTGCTTCGTATCTGAAATAAGTAACATATAATCCTGTTTTCGGATCTATAGCTTTTTTAAGTCCTGCATTTATTTTTGATACCGCTTTATCTATAAATTCTATTACCGAATTTATATTTATTTGTTCTTCTTTACCGTTTATTCCTAATATAACGGATTTTCTGTACTCTTCTTTTAATGTTGTTGCTTTATCCCAGAAATCAAAAGAAGAAAGTTTTTGTTTTAATAAGGACAAAAGTCCTTTAAACAATTTTGCAACTTCTACAGGCACAAATATTTTTTCATCTTTATTTTCTTTCAAAAGATTTGAAAAGAAAACCATCATCTTTCTCAACTCAAAAACTTCCGGAGTCGATGAACCGAAAAGGCCGGGTAAACCGTTTAATGCATCGTACCAACCCGGTTTATCCGATTCCATTTCTATACCGATACCTTCACTGTCCAAAGTTGCAAACTTTACCGACATTATTGTTATAAACTTTGAAGCAAGTGTCGTATAATAAATATCACCTTTACCGTTATTTGTTCTTAATGCATTGGGATTAACTTTTCTTGATGCTATAAGTTCCGCTTTTTCATCGGATTTTGCTACGGAATTATATTGTCTTACAGTTCCTTTCGGAGTTAAAACATACTTTTGATTTCTCGGTAAAACGTAATGATCGTTATCATAATAAATAAAAGATTTATCGTTAAAGAAAATATCTTTTTTCTTATCGGGATATATTGTTAAGAAACTTTCCAATATATCGAAATTGTATTTCCAATGGTCTACCCAATATCCTTCACCGTGATTTGCATCGTTTTGAGCTTTTGCCGTTGTTACAACTTTTGAAATAAAATCTTCAAACTTTATTTTTGTTTTTATGTTTGAAAATTCCATGAATGTTGCAAGCGAACCCGGCTCAAACGGTTTTTGGAAAAATTTGTTCAATTTTTCTTCATCTTTTTTGTTACTTAAATCACTTATTATATTTTTATATTCTTTGCTTTTTGTATCTAAAACAAAAAGTGTTCCTTTAACCACCAACGGGTTACAGGCATCTATTTGTAACAAGTTATAAAATATTTTTACCGCACTGTCTTTTACATTAGGGTTAAAGAAAATATCTTTTCTTCTGTTTTGATTTACATCCCTGTAATTTCCGTTACCCTGCGAATAGTAGTTGGGTGATACTTGGAATTCGTTATAATCTCTTTCCAAATCTCCGTGCTTTCTTGAAAACACATAATACATTGCGGATTTATCTTTATATTTAAACTCTATCGGAAGACCGCCTCTCATAACATTATCAAGATAATTTTGTCTGCAATACATATCAAATTCAGGTATTGAAGAATGTGTTTCCATATTGGAAGTAATGGAATTTATTAAATTTTTATTTTCTTCCTGTTTTGCTTCAAAATATTTTATGTCGAACTTTTTAACAAAACTGTTTAAAGATTTTGCACTTTCAATGTGACCGACTATCGAATATATTTTAAAACTGTCTTTTGATTTCAAATTTTGTTTTGCATAACTGAAAGCCGTAGGATATTTGTTATCCGCAAACTGTTTTTTAGGGTACACAAAATTTTCATTAAACAATTTTTCCGGACAAGCAAAACTTGTATCTGAACCGAACAAAATGTCCGGATCAATTATGATATCGGCTTTCTTTACTTTTTTGTCTTGTACTAAAGAACAGTAGAAGTTACCTTCGGTAATTTCCACAACTTCGGAACTGTCTGCCGTTTCAACTTTCAATTTATAAAAAGGAACTCCGGTCTTATCGAAATTATCAACTTTCGTCCAAGCTTGAATTGTTGTAGACATATATTTTTGCGACCAGGAATTAATATAATACGGAAGAATTTTCGGCATACCGTCAACAATTTCTATTTGAACATTTTGCTTGGATATATTTTCAACCGTAACTTTTCTTAAAAGACCGGCTAACGGTTGGTTAGGCAATGTAAAATATGTAACTGTTGTTTTGATACCGATTTTTGTATTTATTTCTTCTATCGTTAAATCGTAAGCGGAAACATACATATTTTGTTTTACATCTTTTATATCGGCACTATTATTTTTGAACGGTTCATAACAAATTGTTTCTTTACCTTTTTTTATTTTCAAAAATGTTCTGAATCCGAAAGTATTAACCAAATTATAACTTACATTTGCGGGATAAAATTCCATTATTGCATAATTTTTGTTCTTTATACCGAATGTACAAATTCCCTGTCCTCTGTTAACATAATATGCCCACATTGGAATACCTTTTACTCCGGAAATACCCGGGAAAAAGCTTGAAAAAGTCGGTGCTAAATTATAATTTTCGATAACAAAACTTCCGTCTTGGTTAAGGTAATACTTAAATTTGTTAGCCATTTTATCCTCACAGTTTTTAATTATAAATTATAAATTGTAAATTATAAATTAAAAATAAATTTTTTCAATAAAATTTATTTTTTAAAAACTCTCTTAAATATAAAATCTACATTTTTAAAGTGCGGTGACAAATCGCAATCTCTTCTTATTTCTTTTTCGTTCATATATTTTCTTATTTCTTCATCTTTCAATGCCACTTCTTCAAGACTAACATTTTTTTCTCTTGCCGAAAATGCAAGTCTTTGCATAATTGCATATCCTTGTTCTCTTGTTAACCCTTTATCTACCAATGTTAACAAAAGTGTTCCGGAACAAATAACATCTTGTGTTTTATTAAGATTTTTTTTCATGTTTTCAGGATACACGTTTAATCCCGAAAGTAATCCCTGCATTCTTTTTAAAATATAGAAAAGTCCCATCGTTGCATCCGGCAACATTATTCTTTCCGTCGAAGAATGGCTTATATCTCTTTCATGCCATAAAGCAATGTTTTCCATAGCGGTTACTGCATAACCTCTCAAAAGTCTTGCGAAACCGCAAACATTTTCCGATATTATCGGATTTCTCTTATGCGGCATTGCGGATGATCCCTTTTGACCTTTTGTAAAAGGTTCTTCGGCTTCTGCAACTTCTGTTCTTTGTAAATGTCTTATTTCAAGAGCTATTCTTTCAAGGTTGGCACCTACATGTGCAATTGTTGATAAAAATATTGAGTGTCTGTCTCTGGGAACTATTTGTGTTGAAACAGGTTCCGGTTTCAAATTTAATTTTTTGCAAACATACTCTTCAACTTTCGGGCTTAAATGTGCAAATGTTCCTACAGCGCCGGAAATTGCTCCGTAACTTACGGTTTCCAATGCATAGTTTAATCTATCGAGAGAACGACTAAGTTCGCTATACCAGTTTGCAACTTTCAAACCGAATGTTGTCGGTTCTGCATGAACACCATGGCTTCTTCCCATCGTAGGAGTATATTTATATTTGAAAGCCAACTTTTTTGTTATTTTCATTAACTCTTTAGTTTCTTTTATAAGAAGCAAACATGCCTGTCTCATTTGAACGGCAAGTGAGGTATCCAAAACATCGGAAGATGTCATACCCATATGCAAAAATCTTGCTTCAGGGCCGACAGTTTCAACAACACTTGTTAAAAATGCAATTACGTCGTGTTTAACTGTTTTTTCTATTTCGTTTATTCTGTCTTTATTTATCTTAGCTTTTTTTCTTACCTTTGCAATTGCCGATTTTGGAACTACTCCCAACTTACTCATAGCTTCGGATGCTAAAATTTCAACTTCCAACATTATTTTGAACTTGTTATCATCAGTCCAAATTGATTCCATTTCAGGTTTTGCATATCTTGGTATCATACTTTTTACCTTCTTTATTTTAAATTTTCTATAACTTTTTTTATTGCTTGAGGGAATATTATATGTTCTTGAACCAATACTCTTGCAGCCACATCTTCCGGACTATCCGTTTCATAAACGGGCACTTCTTTTTGAAGTATTATAGAACCGGTATCATAATTTTCATCCACATAATGAACCGTAGGACCCGATTTTGTTTCTTTTGCTTTTACCACCGCTTCGTGAACGAAATGTCCGTACATTCCTTTACCGCCGAACTTCGGCAATAAAGCAGGATGAATATTTAATATTCTTGATTTATATTCTTTAACAATATTTTCGGGAACTTTCTTCATGTATCCCGCCAAACAGATTATGTCCGCACCGGATTCTTTTATAAGTTTATACATTTTATCGTCATAATCTTGTTTGTCCATGTTCTTGTAATCAAGAGCAATTGCTTTTATATTTTCTTTTTTTGCTCTTTCAAGTCCGTAAGCGGAAGGATTATTCGATATCACAACAATAACTTCAGCAATACCTTTAAGTATTCCGCTTTTTGTTGAATCTATTATAGATTGTAAATTCGAACCGGTGCCGGAAACTAATACCGCTAACTTTTTCATTATATTATTTCCACACCTTTTTTCCCTTTTTGAACAAATCCTATAACTTTAGAACCTTTCAAAAATTTGTGAACGGCTTGCGCATGTTCCGGTCTGACAAATATTGCCATACCGATACCCATGTTCAATGTTCTGTAAATATCTTTTTCCGGAACATTACCTTTCTTTTGAATTATGTTAAATATTTCAGGAACTTTCCAAGAACCTTTATTTATTATTACATGTGCATCCTGCGGTAAAATTCTTCCTATTTTGTCGTAAAAACTTCCGCCCGTAATATGTGCAATACCGACTATTTTATTCTTTTTGCCGTTATTAAATTTTTTAAGCGCTGCCAAAACTTCTTTAACATAAATTTTTGTAGGTGCCAACAATTCTTTGGAATATTTTTTCAATTCTTTTTCACTAAAAACTTTTCTTATCAAAGAGTATCCGTTGGAGTGAGGACCGCTTGAAGGAAGACCTATTACGACATCTCCTTCTTTAATATCTTTACCTGTAATTTCTTTACCTTTTTCGATTATACCTACGGCAAAACCGGCCAAATCATATTCTTCACCTTTATAAAAACTCGGCATTTCCGCTGTTTCACCGCCGATAAGTTGTGCATTGGATTGTTTGCAACCGTTAATAATACCGCTTACCACTTTTTCCGTAAGAGAAACATTTAATTTTCCGCAAGCAAAATAATCCAAGAAGAAAAGAGGTTTTGCTCCAACACAAATTATATCGTTAACATTCATTGCAACCAAATCTATACCTACAGTATCGTGTTTATTTACCAAAAATGCAATCTTTAATTTTGTTCCTACTCCGTCGGTGGAACTAACCAAATTATATTTCGTGTTTTCTACGGGGAATGCTCCTCCGAATCCGCCGACTTTAGGAAGTTTTTTCTTAAGTCTTTTAACCAACTCGTTTCCCGCATCAATATTTACACCTGCTTTTTGATAAGTAATAGCCATTTTTCCCCCACTATAAGGCAATTTATAATTTATAATTAAAGACAAAATATATTTTATAATTATAGAATATTTTTATATTAAAAGACAAAAGAAAAATCAATATATTTTTTTGTTTGACAAAAGGTGAATTTTTATAGTATCATAAATTATCATTTTAAATAGAATATGTTATGGGGGTCACCACCTCGGGTGGCAAAAACTTCATTCATATTCTATTTTTTTATTAAGGAGTTAAAATGAAAGTTAACGGGAAAGAAGTTGTTATAAAAGAATCTCAAACTATATACGAATACTTAAAAGATAACAATTACAACTTGGAACGAATTGTAATCGAGTTAAACGGTGAAATTGTTTCTAAAGATAAATATAACACTGTAAATTTAAAAGATACGGATGTTATGGAAGTGCTGACTTTTGTCGGCGGCGGCTAAAAGAGCGTTCTTTTAAAATTTCTCATTTTCAAGCAAAAAAGCCATTCGTTTGAAAAATTTAAAGCCAACCGCAGAACTCGCTTTTTTCTAACAACCTAATGAAGCGAAAAAAGCTCAAACATCAGCGGTTTAAAAATTTTTTAGATTTATAATTTTTGCTCTAAATTTTTCTGCACTCATAGACGGCTTTAATCATGCTTTTCAAATGAAAATTTTAAAAGAACTTAAGGAGAAATATAATGGAAAATAATGATCAATTAATAATTGCAGGACATAAGTTTTCTTCTCGATTTATTTTAGGTTCGGGAAAATTTTCGTTGGATTTGGTAAAAGCTGCGGTTGAATCGGCAGGTGCGGAAATCGTAACGCTTGCATTAAGACGAGCAAACACTAAAACAGAATATAACATATTAGATTTTATACCTAAAACGGTAACTCTTTTACCTAACACTTCAGGTGCAAGAACCGCGGAAGAAGCCGTTAGAATCGCAAGACTTTCCAGAGAACTCGGATGCGGAGATTTTGTAAAAATTGAAGTTATAAAAGATACGAAATTTTTGTTGCCCGACAACTATGAAACTATAAAAGCAACGGAAATTCTTGCAAAAGAAGGGTTTGTTGTAATGCCTTACATGTATCCGGACTTAAATGCAGCAAGAGATTTGGCAAATGCGGGAGCTGCAACAATTATGCCGCTTGCCGCACCTATCGGCAGCAACTTAGGACTTCTTACAAAACATTTTATTAAAATAATTATAGATGAAATAAAATTGCCTGTAATTGTTGATGCAGGTATCGGGTCACCTTCTCAAGCTTGTGAAATTATGCAGGAAGGTGCTGCCGCCGTTATGGTAAACACAGCAATTGCAACTGCCAAAAACATAAACGAAATGGCAGAAGCTTTTAAACTTGCAATTATCGCAGGGAGAAAAGCTTATCTTGCAGGGCTTGGCAGAGTACTTAATTTTAAAGCGGAAGCGTCCAGTCCTTTGATAGATTTTTTGGAGGACAAATAAAATGTATTATAAAAACATGGAGCAAATAAACTCCGATATGTTGGAACAAGTGTTAAGTTTAACCAAGGGCTATGATTATAATATATATACGGAAAACGATGTTCAAAAAACATTAAACAAAGAAATTTTGGATATTGAAGATTTAAAAGTTTTGTTATCTCCCGCAGCAACGGATTTTTTAAATTTAATTGCACATAAAGCACAATACGAAACAAGAAAACATTTCGGGTCAAGTATATCTTTGTTTACTCCGCTATACATTTCAAATTATTGTGAAAATCAGTGCACATATTGCGGATACAATTGTAAAAACAATATACACAGAGGAAAACTTACAATTGAAGAAACAGAAAAAGAATTTAAAGCAATATCTCAAACGGGACTTGAAGATATTCTTATACTTACAGGCGAATCAAGATCCGCATCAAGTGTTGAATATATCGGTGAAGCGGTAAAACTTGCAAAAAAATATTTTTCTTCCATATCAATAGAAATTTATCCGTTAAATACGGACGAATATAAATATCTCTGTCAATGCGGAGCGGATTTTGTTTGTGTTTATCAGGAAACTTACAACAAAGAAAGATATAAACAGTTACATTTGGCAGGACCTAAATCCGTTTTTGAATACAGATTTTATGCCCAGGAAAGAGCGGCACTTGCAGGTATGAGAGGTGTATCTTTGGGAATACTTTTCGGGTTAGATGATTTCAGAAAAGATGCTTTTTCCACCGCGGTTCATGCTTATTTACTGCAACAAAAATATCCGGATCTTAAAATAGGTTTTTCCGTTCCCAGATTAAGGCCGTACATTCACGAACATAAAGAGCAAAACCCGCACTATGTTAACGAAAAGCAATTGTTCCAGGCATTGTGTGCTTACAGATTATTTATGCCGTTTTCCGATATTACAATTTCCACAAGAGAAAGAGCAGGTTTCAGAGATAATGTTATAGGTGTATGTGCAACAAAAATTTCGGCAGGTGTAAAAACTTCCGTAGGCGGACATAAAGACGAAGCTAAAGGTGACGAACAGTTTGAAATTTCCGATTCAAGAACAGTTGCGGAAATCGTGGATACGATAAAGCAAAAAGGCCTTTATCCGGTATTCAGCAACCACATACGTCTTTGAAGATTTGATGATTGTAAGATTAGAAGATTGGAAGTTTAATTGTAAAAAACGGGAAGAAAAAATTTCCCGCTTTTTGTTATTTTTTATAGATTCCGGATCAAGTCCGGAATGACAAATTTTTTGTCGTTTTTGTCTCTAGAAGACTTTTAAGATTTTAAATTATAACGAAGTATTTGGCGAATGAAGTGCTTTAAAATTTGAGTATATCAACAAATGTAACAACAAAACGAACAGAAATATTTGTAAGTGAAACAAAAAATTCCCGAGCTGTAGTGTACACAAGTGAAACTGTACATGAAGCTCGGGAATTTGAAGTTGTAACTAAAATATTTCTGTTTGTTTATTATAGAGCGAATTTGTAACCGATATTAATTGTTGTTGCAGTATATTGTACATTAACATCACTACCATCACTATACAAGCGATACAAATCCCAAGTTGATTTAGCCGACGAACATATAATTTCTACAATAACACAATCTTTTATTGTTGTTCCTATGCCTAAACCTAAATATAAACCGTTTTTTGTACCAATTGAAGGCACTGAAACCGAATACTCAAGTTCGGTTCTCGGTATCGACAAACCTATTTGCCCTATTAAATATATGCTTGAAAAAATGTTGGACTCTATTTTTGCTTCCGGCTTTACTGCCAAATAAATATTTGTTGTACCCACCTTATATTTTGTAGGTTCACCAATTGCTACACAATCGGTCTTTGTTTTTGAATCAAAACTATAGTTCACACCTAAGCCTACAGATAAATTGTCCATTAATCCGTAAAAAAATTCTGCACCTACTGAAACAGGCATTTCCATACTATAACCTTGTTGAAAATCATCCGGCGTTGATCCCCCCACAGTAAGGAAATTCATATTTAGATTGTTACTTACTCCCAACCCTAATTTTCCGTTGATAGACATATCTCCTTTTGCTGCAAATGCAGGTACTGCCATTGCTACCGCTAATATTACCACCAATAAACTTTTTTTCATTATTTTTTTCTCCTTATATGAAAAATTATTTCATAATTTTTTGCTTATAGCTTAGAGCTTACAGTTTATAGTTTTCGGTAAAATTTTGTTTTACAAAATTTATATTAACTACAAACTATCAACTACAAACCACAAACTGCTTACAATGCAAATTTATAACCTACATTAATTGTTGTTGCTGTATATTGCACATCAATATCATCAGGACTTATTATTTCTTTTTCTATTGCAAAATTAGATGATGAGAATATAACTTCAACAATAACACAATCTTTTATTGTTGTTCCCATACCTAAACCTAAATATAAACCGTTTTTTGTATCGAACGAAGGAAAACCGGAGTAATCGAATTCAAATCTTCCCATAGACAAGCCCACCTGACCTATTAAATATATGCTTGAAAAAATGTTGGACTCTATTTTTGCTTCCGGTTTTACTGCAAAATAAATATTTGTTACTCCTACTTTTTGTTCATATCCAAACAAAGCAGCTCCTTTTGAATTTGAATCAAAAACATAATTTACACCTAAACCTACGGACAAGTTGTCCATTAATCCGTAAAAAAATTCCGCATCTATTGAAATCGGCATTTCCGTGTTAAATTTTACATATTGATCTTTGAATTCATCATAACCGTACAAATCACTTGAATCAAGCGAGCAACTATTATTTACTCCCAAACCTAACTTTGCATTAACAGACATATCACCTTTTGCTGCAAATGAAGGTACTACCATTGCTACTGCCAACAACACTGCAAACAATCCTTTCTTCATTTACTTCCTCCTATTATAAATTTACTTCGTTATTGTTTTTATTGTATTTATTTTATATCTTATAGTCAACAGAAATTATGAAAACCGTTTGTATAACCAACCGACTATTATGTAAAAATGATTTTTTTGAACAAATAGAATATATTTGCAAACAAAATCTTTATGCTTTGATTCTTAGAGAAAAAGATTTGGATGATAAAACCTACGAAGAGTTTGCCGTTAAATGTAATGATATATGCACTAAAAACAACGTTTTATTTTTTATAAACACCAAAATACATATTGCACAAAAATTGAAAATTAAAAATATTCAAGTTTCATTTGAAAATTTTGTAAACAATAAAGAAAGTTTAAATTCTTTTGATACCGTTGCTGTCTCGGTACATTCGTTAAGTGAAGCGCTGACCGTACAAAAATTTGTTGAAGAAACAAGCCAAAATATTTTTCTTATTGCAGGCCATATTTTTGAAACGGATTGCAAAAAAGGATTAGAACCGAGAGGTATAGAATTTTTAAAAGAGATTTGTGCCAATGTAGAAATTCCCGTATTTGCAATAGGCGGAATAAACCAAAACACAATAAAACAACTAAAAGGTATAAATATCGAAGGTGTATGTTTGATGTCGGAATTGATGACAAAATCGGCAATTAGTAATTAAATCAAAAAAAACATATACCTTATTTTTGACTCTCGAAGAGTTTTCAAGTTTTTGCTTAGAATAAAGCATTTGCCGACTTTTATTATTTAAGGTTATCAATAGAATATAAGGACAGTAGAAAAAGCAGAAAAAATTTTGTGCGAAATGAAGAAACGCAAGGGCGATGTGTATGTCTTATAATACTCAAGGCCTTGCGTTTCAAAATTGTAGCCAAAATATTTCTGTTTTTTACTTTAAGAAGCCGTTAATTATGTGTTCTTCCGCTTCATGTTCGGTTAAACCGAGTGTCATCAACTTTATAAGTTGTTCCCCCGCAATTTTACCGATAGCCGCTTCGTGAATTAATGCGGCATCTATATTATTTGCTTCAAGTGACGGAATTGCCAATATTTTACCTTCATCCATAATTATGGAATCACATTCGGTATGACCGCTGCAACGATTGTTGCCGGTAAGTTTAACTTCAAATTTTTGGTAAGATTTTTCTTTTGCCACCGATCTTGATACTATATCCGCAGTTGAACCTTCACCGTCCAAAGTAACGGTGTAACCGCTTACGGCTTGTTGATTGCCGTGCGTTAAAAGTCTTTCTCTTACAACAAGTTTTGCACCTTTATTAAGTTTTGCGGTTGTTTGTCTGTTAGTGTTATCCACCCCTTTAATTTGTACCATTTCCATTTCCATAACACTGTTATCCTGCAAATAAACTTCAGTTCCGGGATTTAATATTCTTTTACCTGTTCCGGTACCCGAACCGAAATGTTTTTCAACATATTTTACTTTAGAATTTTTCCCTACATAAAATCTGTGAACACCATCATGTTGCGAATCCTGGTTACCGCAATTATCTATACCGCAACCGGCAACTATAACAACATCACAATTTTCACCTATATAAAAATCGTTATAAACAACTTCTTTGTATCCGCTGTCACTTAAAACTACGGGAATATGAACACTTTCGTTTCTGGTGTTATCTTTTATTCTTATATCTATTCCGCTGCCTTCTGTTTTTGTTTGAATATCTATATTGGCGGTAGTATTTCTGCCTGCAAGTTTGCCGTTAGCTCTGAAATTGTATGCTCCCATAGGAACATCATGCAAATCGGCAACTTCGGCTATTAATCTTTTTTGTATTTCGTTCATTTCCATATCTTTGATGCTCCTAATTTAGTTTTGCACAAGTTGTAACTGCTGATTCGGTTCCTAAAATTTTCGGTAAAATTTCGTCTCTTGAACCTTGCATTGTTATTTTACCGTCTGCAAGAACAAGAATTTCGTCCGCAATATCCAAAATTCTTTCCTGATGAGAAATAACAACTATCGTTCCGTTATTAATATTTTGTCTCATGGAATTAAATATTTTTGTTAAATTCTGAAAACTCCACAAATCTATTCCGGCTTCAGGTTCATCAAAAACGGACAGTTTCGATTGTTTTGCAAGAATAGTTGCTATTTCAATTCTTTTAAGTTCTCCGCCGGACAACGAACCGTTAACTTCTCTTCTTATATATTCGCCTGCACACAAGCCTACCTTACTTAAATAGTTGCATGCCTGTTCCAAACTTAAAGTTCCTTTAGAAGCGATTTTTAACAAATCGTAAACTTGTAACCCTTTAAATTTTACGGGTTGTTGGAAAGCATAACCTATACCGGATTTTGCTCTCTCTGTTATACTTTTATCCGTAATATCCGTTTCGTCAAACAAAATTTGTCCCTGCGTGGGAATTACTATACCTGCAATTATTTTTGCAAGTGTAGATTTTCCGCTGCCGTTAGGACCGGTAATAACTATAAATTTATTGTTATCAAACTTTATATTAAGATTTTTTAATATTTCTTTTTTTTGTCCGTTTACCATAACATCAAAAGAAATATTTTTTAGTTCTAACATGTTGCTCTCCAAAAATTGTTATTAAATGTTTTCATATTTTATCAATATAAAAATTGCTTTGCAATTTTTAGTTTACAGTGTTATTGGAAGATTGGGTTATGGGTTAAATAACTGTGTTATCTTATTCTTGGCATTCAAAGACTTTCAAAATTTTAAATTGCTAAAAATTTGCATTTATCAAATTTTTAACCCTAATCGTTTTATCGTACCAAAATCTTCATCTATTGAAGTACCGGAAGTTGTTAACATATCACCTGTAATTGTGGCATTTGCACCCGCAGAAAACATCGATACACCTTTATCTTTAAATAAAAGTCTTCCGCCGGCAAGACGAATAAATGCGTCCGGCAAAATAAATCTTGCTATTGCAACGGTTCTGTTAATTTCTTCCTGCGATAAAATTTTGTTGTTTTCAAAAGGTGTTCCTTTTATGGGATTTAACACATTTATCGGAACGGATTTTATACCGAGATTATAAATATCAAAAAACATATCTATTCTGTCTTCAAAAGTTTCTCCCAACCCGAAAATTCCGCCGCTGCAAATTTCAAGTCCGGCTTTCTTTGCAAGGTTTATTGTATTTATTTTATCATCGTAAGTGTGTGTAGAACATATACTTGGGAAAAATCTTCTTGATGTTTCCAGGTTGCAATGATATCTTGTAACACCTGCCTGTTTTAATTTTACAAGCTGTTCATAAGATAAAAGGCCCATAGAAGCACATAACAAAATATCACATTTGTTTTTTATATCTTTATAAGTTTGGCAAACGGAATCTATTTCCGTATCGGAAAGTTTTTTACCGGATGTAACAATGGAAAACCTTTTAACTTTTTTATCCGCATTATATTTTGCTTCTTTAAATATATTTCGGCTGTCAAGTAAAGGATACTCTTTTATGCTTGTTTTATAATGTGAGGACTGTGCACAAAATTTACAGTTTTCGCTGCACTTACCGCTTTTACCGCTGACTATTGAGCACATATCGAATTTGTTACCGCAAAATTTTTGTTTTATCTTTTCGGCATACAAAGAAAGCTCTTTTAAATCTGTATCTATAAGAGATATTGCTTCCTGTTTTGTTATATGATAATTTTCATTTAAAATTTTATTACTAAGTTCTTTTAACATAATATTTTCTGCTCCATATAACGAAGATTATAGAATATTTTGACGACAAAAAAAAACGGCAAAAATCGCTTTGCGATTTTGAGGAATAGAAGTATAGAGGAATAGAGGGATGGAAACGACAAAATATTTGGGCAATAAAGACCTTAAGATTTTGCATCAGAATGAAGAAACAACATATTAAAAATTGTTGAAAACAATTTTGAGCGACGAAATATTTTGAATTTAGACAAGAAAACAGCACGGCGAAGTTTACATTGAAAAGTAAATGAGCCGTGCTGTGACACAGTATAAATTCAAAAGATAATGTCGCTATATGTTTACTTTCTGCTGCCTGGCTTAATAGGTTTTGATCCGTCTTTACATAACGGACATTCTTCAGGTTTATAACTTTTAACTTCCAAACTTAACAGCGAAAATCTAGGAACACCGAAATCTACTTTGCCGGCACTTCTATCTACTAAAGAACATACGGCAACAATTTCTGCTCCCGTTTCTTTTAAACTTTCTATAACTTCTCTTGTGGAAAGGCCTGTTGTTATAACATCCTCAACTACAAGAACTTTTTCACCTTTACTTACGGAAAAACCTCTTCTTAATGTAACTTTACCGTCAACTCTTTCGGTAAAAATTGCTCTTGTTCCGAAAGCTCTGCCCATTTCATGACCGATTATTACTCCGCCCATTGCAGGTGAAACTACAACATCTATATCTTTTACAACTTGTACAATTTTTTCTTTTAAGTTCTGTGCCAACACTTGTGCAACTTCAGGATGTTGCAATATAAGTGCAGACTGAAAATATGTATCGGAATGTAACCCGCTGGACAACAAAAAGTGTCCGTTTAATAATGCATTGTGTTTTTTGAACAATTCTTTCATTTCTTCTTGGTTCATTTTATTATAACTCCTTAATGGATTCGTAAATATTCTTTGCAACTTCTACAGGATTTTCCGCTTGAATTATAGGCCTTCCGACAACTATAAAATTTGCACCCGCTTTAACTGCGGATTCAGGAGTTGCTACTCTTTTTTGGTCATCTTGAACTTTAACAGGTCTTATACCAGGTGTAACGACTTCAAACTCTTTACCGCAATTTGATTTTATTGTTTCTATTTCAAGCGGTGAAGATATTACTCCGTCAACCCCGCAATCTTTTGCAAGTTTTGCTCTTCTTACAACTTCTTCCGGAGTTGTAACCTGGCTTGTTAAAACGGTTACCGCCCAAATTTTAGGTCTGTTTTCAACAGATGTTGCAAGTTTTAACATTTCTTCTCCGCCGCAGGAATGAACGGTTAAACTGTAAACTCCCAAATCTCTTGCGGATTGCACTGCTCTTTGAACGGTTGCCGGAATATCATGAAACTTCAAATCCAAAAATACTTTTTTACCGTTATCGTTTATCATTTTTATTATTTCTTTACCGGACTGTAAAAAAAGTATGGGACCAACTTTAAAAACATCTATATAAGGACTTAAATCTTTAACTAATTTTTCTGCTTTTTTAAAATCAAAAACATCTAATGCCAATATTGTTTTGTTCATAGTTTGACCTTACCTTGCAGCTCTTTAATATTCTTTATTTTTTTATCTTTCAAATATTTTTCAAGACCATCATATGTGTGTTCAAATACTTTCGGTTCCACCAAAACTTGTGTTCCTATACTTACACAAGTTGCACCGGCAAGTATAAATTCTATAACATCATCACTGTTTGTTATTCCGCCGCAACCGATTATAGGTATAGATACTTTTTGAAAAGCATCAAACACACACCTTAAAGCCATGGGTTTTACACAAGGGCCTGACATTCCGCCTTTAACGGTAGAAAGTTTCGGTTTAAATGTGTTTATATCTATAGCCATTGCAGGAAAAGTGTTTGTTAATGTTACGGCATCCGCACCGCAATTTTGTGCCGTGAGTGAAAGTGCTGCAATATCTTGTACCTGCGGTGACAATTTTGCGATTATAGGAAACTTTGATATATGTTTTACGCTTTTTATTATGTTACTTAAAAGTTCAACATCTTGTGATATGATTGTTTTTTTTAAGTTAGGGCAGGAAAGGTTCAATTCTATTGCCGATATTTTAGGATATCTGTTAAGTTCCATTACAGTTCTTGCATAATCACTTACACAAGCGCCTGCAACACTTACGATTATAGGAACTTTTAATTTCAATATTGCATCCAACTTCGTTTCTATAAATTTCTTTACACCGATATTTTGAAGCCCTATTGTGTTAAGCATACCGCTTGCAACTTCAGCAATTCTTGGTTGCGGGTTTCCCAACCTTTCTTCCAAAGTTATGGTTTTTGTTACTATGGCACCGATTTTTGTAATATCGATTAAGTCCGTTAATTCGTTACCGTAACCGAAAGTGCCCGATGCGGTGAGCAACGGGCTTTTCATTTTTATTCCTAAGAAATTTATATTTAAATTACTCATAGCGGTATTATTATATCTTTTAAGAGTATTTTTTTCAATTATTATTCTACGGTTTCAATATAAAAAGTTACCGGACGGAACCCATCGTTGCAAGATATCATTGCGGAATGTTTATTTTTCATCCAACCGTCAAAAAAGTTTCCGCCGCCTTCGGCAAGTTCTTTAACGAACTTTTCCATACTTTCCCATGCACTATCGCAAAGGTTTTCCGGCTTTTGTGCATTTACCGAAACAAAAGTGTCTCCGACTTTTAAAGTGCATGCATGTTCTATAGGATTTTCGTACTTTTGTATTAAATCTTTGTATTGAGTTTGTTTTAATACGGTAATTTTTACGGATTTCATAATTATTTTAAAGATAAAAATTTATTTTTGAAATCTTTAAGAGCCATTGCTCTGTGACTGATTTGATTTTTTATTTCTTCACCGAGTTCGGCAAAAGTTTTTTCGTATTTAGGAACATAAAATAACGGATCGTAACCAAATCCTGTAGTTCCGGATAAACTTTCTGCAATATACCCTTTTATTTTACCTTCACCGAGTATTTTTACATTACCCTGCGGATCACTTAATGCAATAACACATCTGAATTGTGCTTGTCTGTTTTCCATTTGAACACCGTTAAGCGCTTTCAATAATTTGTTGTTGTTATCCGCATAAGAACAATTTTCTCCGGCATATCTTGAAGAATATACTCCGGGTGCACCGTTTAAATAATTTACTTCAAGACCGGTATCATCTGCTATTGCCCAGGAATTAAAATATTTTGCAACTTCAGTTGCTTTTTTTATTGCATTATCCTGCAAAGTTTGTCCGTCCTCAACAACTTCGGGATACTTTTCGAAATCGGTCATAGGTTTTATTGTTACGGACAAATCTTTTAAAATATCTTTTATTTCCACAACTTTATGTTTGTTTCCTGTAGCAAGTATTATTTCTTTCATTTCTGTTTCCTCTTTTCCCTAATATATATTTCATAACGATAAAATATTTCAAAAATTGATATCAATACTATAAATATGCCCAATATTTTTAATAAATTAATCCAAAAAGTTTTTAATTTAAGTTGACTAAAATAATTATTATGAACTATTTTATCAAAATAATATTTGCTGTTTCCAAAATATGTTATATTGTCCAGATAAAAGCTGTCTCCTATTTGTTTACCTAATAAAACAAATATATTTTGAATCCGATCATTTATATTTACACTATAAGTTTTACTTGAAATTTTTTCAATATTTTGTAGCTTTGCCGGCGGTAATCCAAATTCTTTTTCAACAAAAACGCCAAGCTTTAAATCTTCTTGTAACGGTTCTTTGAAATTTATAGTTAAATATTTAATATATTTATTATCTATTCTTATAACAAAAAGAGGAGCTGACTTAGATACAGTAAAAAAACTCCCGTCATCTTGTGCTCTTTTATAATTAACAGAAACGATTTCATTTGGGCTTATTACAGTTTTAGGATAAAAAAACGTTTTAACACATAAAATACAATCTCTCTTTACGGGATATATGCAAGCCATCAAAAAAGCTAATATGTAACATATCAAAAACAATTTAAAATATCTTTTTGCCATATTAAAGTTTCTTTACTTTATAAATATAAATATTGCATTTTCTTGTTTTAGCAAAATAAAGTTGTTCAAAATTTATTTTATCATTACTGTATTCATTCAAAGGTCTATATGACATAACATAATTAATATTCAGTTTTAAAATATCATCAGCAGTAATGTTTATAAGGAAAGCATCTTGATTTAATAGAACAAATTTATCCATAATGCTATTTTCATAAACCAAATTCATCATAATATTTGCATATCTGTTATATACGTTATTATATTTATTGCTTTTATCTAATTGTTTTAAAAATTCAAAATTAGGATATGTGTTTATACAATTTAATGTTCTTACTTTTTGAAATGCCAAAAAATTATTTAAAATAAAATTGTGCCCTTCAAATATCCACAAACCTTTTTCTTGTGCGTCTATTTTTTTTACGATTTTTGAAAGTTCTAAATCGGTCACTACATTGATTCCTTTTTGTATAGGATTTACAAACAACCCCGAAACTATCATTATTAACATTATCAAAAATACAAAAAGTTTATTTATTCTGTTTCTCAATATTAAATAAAACAAAACAAAACTTAGTATAACTACCGTAAAGATTTTAAATATATCGAAATATTGTCCATATACAAGTATGTTTGCCATAACAATCAATGCAGTAAGTATAAAACTTACAACAAATGAATAACTTTTGTTCATTTTATATTTAACTAACGAAACACTTCTAACAAATATTAAAACGTTTAAAAAACCTAAAACTATAAATGTTCTGTATGCAGGAGAAACTTTCATCATTGTTATTTGAGCTAAAAATTTAGGAAAACCTACTGCACACCATACCGTAAAAAACAAGTATAAAAATAAAAGCATAATTAAAAGTTTATCTTTTATTTTATCTTTGAATAATACAATAGCAGATACTATTAACCCAATTGGAAACAAATCAAAAAAAACGGCAAAATTACACGTATGTGTTTTTAAATTATTGCTAAAAATCGGTAAAAATATATTTCCCCAATATCTAAACACATGAATGAAAGAGTTACAACCTACATCAAGTTCAGTATATTTATCTCCACCCGTTTCAAACCTTGTTCCGGGATATACTGTATTAGTAACCAAATCCATTGTCTCTTTTGATTTGTTAAATATGTATATTAGAGCAATAATAAACAATATTGAAAAAACACTTATAGGCAAAATATCTTTTTTATCAAATTTAAAATTTTTATAATTTTCAATTAAAATCCACAAAACCATTACTGCAAGTATATAAGCCATCGGAACTTGCCATGCCGGATACAATACAAACAAATAACTTCCTGCAAGTATTGTAAGTAAGCATAATATTAAAGTTCTTTTTATGAAAACTTTTTGATTTAAATAATTATTTACCAATAATATTACAAGTCCACCATATATAATCATTTCCACTATACCGTTTGTTGTCCACCACCATTGAACCGCAGGTGCAAAAGTTATAAGCAAAGTCCCTACCAATGAAACTATCTTATTTTTATTTGATATCAACATTAGAAACTCAAAAGAAATTAAAAACAGTAAAACAAGTCTTAATATCCAGAAAAAGGAAAGCCCTTTTGCCGTTCCTAAAAAAAGAAAACCTAACAAAAATGGTCTAAAGACAGATACTATATTTTTTACAGGTTGCCCGTAAACCATAAACATATCGGTTTTTGTTCCCCTTAAATAATTATTAAAATATCCGTAATCAGGTTCTTGAGAAAACAGCATTGGTGTATATACAGCATACTCATCCGATCTAATATCTCTTGCCTTACCGAAAATGGTATCTGATTGATTCTTAGAAAAGTCAGTACTTAACAAATTCCATAAACCTATAGAAGAATTGTTTAACTCAAAAACGATTGCAAACAAAATTATTCCAAAGCCTATAAAATATCTTTTTTTATATAACCAATTATATAAAGTGCTTATATTAAAAAAGAAATGAGATAAAACAAACACCAGAAATGTAAAAACTATTAAAAATTTTATCCAAAAATTTATATGTTTTACTTGTAAGAAACAGCTTTGCCAATTTATACCGGAAAAATAAAAAGTACTATTGTTACAAGTAATATTATCAAGATAAAAACTATCTCCTTTTTTGTCCCCTATTACAACAGCAATATCTTTTATATTTCTACCTACTTGTATATTATACATATGAAAAGGGTTATCTTCTTCATATACCAACAACGACCTATTTAAATCAATATCATCAACAAACAATTTTAAAGAAACACCTTCATCCAAAGGCTTTCCTAATCTTATTTTCACATATTTTACAAATGTATTTATATTTTTTATATATAAGAAATGTTCATCATCCGTAGCAGTAAATTTATCTTCGATTTTTTCATAATTGTAGTATCCTATATTCTGTTGAGCAAATAAAGATTTTAAAGAAAAAAATATTTTTCCTTTTTCCGGATAAAAAAAACACAACGAAGAAGATATTAGAATTGATATTAAAAAAATAAAAAATAATGATTTTAATTTTTTTGAAAGAATACTCATTTAGTTTTTATTTGGTTAAGAATAACTTCATATATTTCATTATGTTTTCTGACTATTGTTTGTAATATGATACCGCAAATCCACATGATTAAAGACATTGTAGCTATTGCACCTGAAACAATAAGTGTCGGATATCTCGGAACTTTACCGGTTTGTAAAAACTCTATAAAAATCGGAACAAACAATATAAGCGAAACTGCAACCAATATAAAGGCTATTAACGAAAAGAAGTATAAAGGTTTATAATTTTTGAACAGCGAAAATATTGTTTTTAATACTAAAAGACCATCCGAAAAAGTATTTAATTTTGAAAAACTTCCTTTAGGTCTATCATTATAATCTATCGGCACTTCTTTTATTGCAAATCTTCTGTCGAGTGCATGAATTGTCATTTCCGTTTCAATTTCAAAACCTTCCGATAAAACAGGAAATGTTTTAACAAAAAATTTGCTCATTACTCTATAGCCTGACATTATATCTTTAACTTTACTTTTGAAAATTTTGTTTATAATAAATCTTACAAGCCTGTTTCCAAAGTTATGAAACGGTCTTTTATTTTTCTTAAAATATGTTGTTGAAAGTCTGTCTCCAACCACCATATCTACACTTTCATTAAGTATCATATCGCACATTTGTTGCGAATGTTTTAAAGGATACGTTCCGTCTCCATCAATCATAATATAACAATCGGCATCTATTTCTCTGAACATTTTTCTTACGGCATTGCCTTTACCTTGTCTTGTTTCATACATAACAATAGCACCGGATTCTTTTGCTATTTTTGCGGTATCATCGGTAGAATTGTTATCACAAACATAAACTTCCGCTTGCGGCAAATATTTTTTGCAATCGTTTATTACATTTGCTATTGTTAATTCTTCATTATAACAAGGTATTAATATTGCTATTTTAGGCACTAAATTTTCCCCAATGCTTTTTTCTGTGCTTTTATTACTTGGGATATTCCTGTTTTCGCACTGTCCAACATTTTATCTAAATCTTTTCTCGAAAATGTGTGACCTTCGGCTGTTCCTTGAATTTCAACCAAATCACCGTTATCAAGCATAACAACATTCATATCTATATCGGCAACATTGTCTTCTTTTGCGGACAAATCCAACACCATTTGTTTACCTACAAACCCTACACTTATTGCCGCTAAGAAACCTTTTAAAGGTATTGTCTCTATCAATTTTTGTTTTTGTAATTTTTTAAGTGCAAGAGCAAGTGCTATAAAACCGCCGTTAATTGATGCTGTTCTTGTCCCGCCGTCCGCTCTTATAACATCACAATCTATAGTTATTGTTCTTTTACCTAACTTTTCCAAATCCACACAGGCTCTTAAAGATCTTCCTACAAGTCTTGATATTTCCTGTGCTCTGCCGTTTTGCAATTTCTTTCTTGAAATTCTATCGTTGCAGGATCTCGGCATCATGGAATATTCCGCAGTTACCCAACCTTGTTCTCTTTTTTCCGCTTCTATAAAAGGCGGAACTTTTTCTTCAACGGTTGCAACACACAAAACTTTTGTTTCGCCTAAAGAAAACATACATGAACCTTCGGCATGTTTCAAATAATTTTTTACTATTTTAATCTTTCTCATTTTCTCTATTCCTCTATTCCTCAATTTTCGTAATTCTTCAATGTTTCTTCCAATGTTGCAATCTTGCTCTGTGTATCCGCAAGTTTTTGTCTTATTCTTGCAACTTCTTCGGCTGGAGCTTTCTCCACGAATTTCGGATTAGATAATTTTTTATTATATTTTTCCTGTTCCGCTATAATATTTTTTATTTCTTTGTTTATTCTTGCTTTTTCTTTTTCTATATCTATAAGACCTTCCAAAGGTATAAGCATTTCAAATCCGGTAGCAACAGCAAGTGCGGAATTTTTTTCTCTTTGAATATCTTTACCGATAACCAAATCTTTTATTTTGCCTAACGATTTTATGTATGCTTGGTTATTTTCAACAACAGAAAATTTACTTTCGTCCAACACTTTTATTTTTGTTGTAATAAATGCCGCAGGTGAAATATTCATTTCGCTTCTTACATTTCTTATTTTAGAAACAATTTCCTGAACTACAGCCATCTGATTTGCTTCGTTTGCAAAAACAAGTTTGTCATCATAAACAGGGAAACTTGAATTTACTATACTTTCCGTTGTGTTATTAAATATCGACCACAACTCATCACTTATAAACGGCATAATAGGTGCAAGCATTTTTATTGTTCCTTTCAATATGTAAATAAGAACGGACAATACTTGTTTCTTTTCTTCAACATTTTCGGATGTCATTCTGATTTTTGAAAGTTCTATATACCAATCACAGAACTTTGTCCAAATAAAATCGTAAAGAGTTCTTGAAGCAACATCTATATCGTAAACCTCAAATGCTCTTGTAACGATTTTTATTGTTTGGTTATATTCGTTAAGTATCCACTTATCCGAAAGTTCTTTTACCTGCGGTGTATCCGATATTTCCAATTCACCTTTATTCATAAGAATAAATCTTGAAGCATTCCAAATTTTGTTTGCAAAATTTCTTGCCGCAAGGAAAGAATCGTTTGATATTTGCATATCTCTTCCCGGAGCCGCGGACTGTGCCAAAGCAAACCTTAAAGCATCCGTTCCGAACTGATCCATAATCTCCAACGGATTAATAACATTACCTTTGGATTTGGACATTTTTAATCCGTGCTTATCTCTAACTATACCGTGAATAAACACATCACCAAACGGTATATCGTTCAAAAATTCAAGTCCCATTTGAACCATTCTTGCAACCCACAAATAAAGTATTTCGTGACCTGTTACAAGAACTCCGGTAGGATAATAATATTTCAATTCTTCGTTGTCCGGATTTTCTCCCCAATTAAATACACTGAACGGCCACATAGCGGAAGAAAACCATGTATCCAAAACATCGTTATCCTGAACTAAATGTGTGTTACCGCAATGAGGACATTTTGTCGGTGTATCCTGTTCAACTATAGGAGGACAACTTGTTTTGTTACCGTTTTCATCAACACAATAAAAAACAGGTATTCTGTGTCCCCACCAAATTTGTCTGCTTATACACCAATCTCTTAAATTATCCAACCACAATGTGTACGGTTTCTTCCAAGATGCGGGATAAAATTTTACTTTTTCATCTTTTGCAACTTGAGATGCTCTTTTAGACATTTCTTCAACTTTTAAAAACCATTGTTCCGACATTATAGGTTCTATTGTTGTTCCGCATCTGTAACATTTTCCTACGGAATGACTGTAATCTTCCGTTTTTATAAGGTATCCTTGTTCCTGCAAATCCGCAACGATAACTTCTCTTGCTTGTTTTGCAGACATACCTTTATATTTTTCCATTATATCCGTCATATTGCCGTTAGCATCAATAACTTCAAGTATTTCAAGGTTATGTCTTCTTGCTATTTCATAATCAACCGCATCGTGAGCAGGTGTTACTTTTACCGCACCCGTTCCGAACTGCATATCAACAATATAATCGGCAACAACTTTTATTTCTCTGCCTACCAAAGGAAGAATTATTGTTTTACCTACTATATTTTTATATCTTTCATCGTTGGGATTTACTGCAACTGCTGTATCACCTATCATCGTTTCAGGTCTTGTTGTTGCAACCGTTAAAAATTCGTTGGAATCTTTTATAGGATATTTTATGTACCACAAATTACCTTTTTCGGGATGATATTCAACTTCAATATCGGATAAAGCGGTATTACATCTCGGACACCAGTTAACTAATCTTTTTCCTCTGTAAATTAAGCCTTTATCGTAAAATTTTTTGAATGCTCTTTTAACTGCTTTAGAGCAAGCTTCATCCATAGTAAATCTTGTTCTGTCCCAATCGAGACCGCAACCTAACTTTTTCAACTGATCCAATATCGTGTCACCTGTTTCCTGTCTCCATTGCCACATTTTTTCTATGAATTTTTCTCTGCCTAAATCGTACTTTGTTTTTCCTTCCTGTTTAAGAAGCCTTTCCACAACATTCTGTGTTGCTATTCCGCCGTGGTCGGTTCCGGGAACCCACAAAGTATTAAATCCCTGCATTTTTTTAAATCTGATAATCGCATCCTGCAAAGAATTGTTTAATGCATGTCCCATATGCAAAGATCCGGTAACATTCGGAGGCGGTATAACTATCGTAAAAGATTTTTTTGTTTTATCCGGTTTAGAAGAAAATGTTTTGTTCTCTATCCAATACTTTACCCACTTTTCTTCAACTTTTTTTGAATCGTAAACTTTTTCCATTTCCATAATTTTAGCCCTTATATCTTATTATAAACTTTGTTCCAAATATCGTTGTTTTCCATACACAAATAAACAACAACACTGCTGTCATGTTGTTTTATTAAATCAACAAGATACTTGTATATTTTTATTCTTGTATTATCATCGTATCTTAACTTATTATCGTGAGATAACAAAAGTTCTTCGTCGAGTATTTTATTATCTAAAAATCTGTTTTCTATAACTTTTTTCAGATTTGCAACCATTCTTAAAGAACCGATACTTATCCATTTTATATATTTTCCATCTATAAAATCAAATATATTTTCAATAGTTTTTTTGTAACCCTCTTTCCAATCTTCATACAGTATTACAGGGTCAAAATGAAACCCGACACTATAACCTGCTTTTATGCACTTTTGTGCAGCTTGTAACCTTTCTTTTAAACCCGGTGTACAATGTTCGTTTTCTTTTATCATCTGTTGTGCATTTACGGACCAGGATACCACAATATTTTCGCTTCCGCCAAGTTTTAACAAATTATCTATGTTTACGCTTTTAGTTTTAAACTCAAAAGATATATCTTTATTTTCTTTAAAAAATTTAACAATATCGTTTGAAAAAAGTGTTATATCATCAAATATTAAAGAATCGGTAAATTCGCCGCTGCCGACTCTCGGCAAAAAAAACATTTTGTTATCAACCGGTTTTATTTTTTCTCTGTTCAAAAAGTCCGGCAAGTTGCAAGGCAAAATTATTCCCGCTACATTTTGGTATCCCTGCAAAAAACAATAACTGCACTCATACAAACAACCGTAACCGATGTTCAAAATAGAATAATTGCAACATCTCACATTTTTTGTACAAGGACACGGCTTAAAAAAGTCGTACTTTTCGTTTACTAAAAAAAGATTTTCCCTTCTGTCGTTATATTTCGCAACAGAAAACTTTTCTTTTTTTAAAAAACTTTTTAATGATTCTATTTCAACAAAGTTTGCATTAGGATAAAGATTTTTTATTCTCTTATATAAAGCGGAATCGATAACTTCGTTTGTATAATAAACGTTTTTAGGATTAAATTTTCCCGAAACTAATTTTGCCTGTTCGTTTGTTAAACTTAAATCGGGTAAATAAAAGTTTTCTTTTTTTGATATGGAATAAGTTTTCGGATATCTTCTTTTTAAAAGAATTTCTTTTACTTTTTCGTACGATTTTTCTTCTATGGAATTTATTACATCAACAGAATTTGTGTTTTCTTTTTTTGAAATTTCAAAAACAAGGCGTGTAAGTTCTCTTACTTTATTTATTCCGAAAAAAGGAAATTTTTGTTGAATATTGTTGCTGATTAAAGAAATGTTGCTATCCATTGTTACTTATAAAATCACAAATAGAATCTGCAAGTTCCTGCCTTACCGCCAACAATTTGGCTTTTTGTTGTTCATCAAGTTCCGTTTCAAACGGGCTTGCTTCGGATATATGATCTGTAACATAAAATAATGCTATAGCTTTTTTGTTTATTGCCGAAGCCGCGGAAAATACGGACGAACATTCCATATCCACAGCATTTATCTTGTTCTTATCAAACCAATCTTTATAGGTTCTTTGTAAAACTATAGAATTTGACGTAATACATTTAACCTGTTTTATATCTTGTTTAGTTTTAGATATAAAGCTTTCTAACAGCATTGTTGAAGGGTAATAAGAATCGGGATTTCTTTTCATTTCAAGCATTTCGGAAAAGCTTTCGAAATTAAATGTTTTTTTAACTATAAGTTTATCTGCTATTTTTACATCTCCTACACCACCGCAACTGCCGAACAATATTATATTTTCACAAGCGGAATTTTTTAAACATAAAACTATATCACCAACCAAAAAATTATTCTTTGTTGAAATTACCGTTACATTTTCATAGTTCATTATTTTTGCAAAGAAAAGATTATTTCTTTTCGGTTTTCCTAATTTTGAAAACAAAGAATGATCCGAAACAGGACAGATGACACAAGTTTTTTTTATTTCTTTTAAATTGATTCCTAAATTTAACGATAAATCTAACATTGTTATTTCCTAATGATGATGATGGTGACAACACCCGTTACAACATCCCGAACTTTGTTTAGCTGCACAAGACGGAACTGTTGCATTGGAGTTTCCTGCAGAGAATGTCGAAAATTGTTTCTCTACTTCTTTACTTTTACATTGCGGACATTCTATTTCTTCTTTATCTGTTGAAAAAACTATTTTTTCAAATTTTGTGCCGCACTTTTTACAAACAAATTCAAATAAAGGCATACTATTTTCCTTGCGCTTTTTCTACCGCTACTTTGTGACCTTTTATATTGCTGTTATTTAATGCATCAATAATCTGTTGAGCATATTCGTTCGGGACTTCCACAAAAGAAAATTTGTCGAATATATCTATGGAACCGACTATATCTCCGCTTAACCCCGTTTCGCCGGCTATCGCGCCTACAAAATCGCCCGGTCTTACTTTTTTGCTTTTACCGATGCTCATAAACAATCTTGTCATACCGGCTTCTTTTGCTATTCCGTGTCTGTTTTTTTTACTTTTCGAAAACTCCTTTCCCGAATTTCTGTCTCTTGAAAAATCTCTTTCAAAACTGTTTACGGTCATATCTATATCTTCATGCTTTTCGGGATTTTCAACTTGCAACATCATTTCAAATAATGCCGCGGCAACATCCACGGATGTTATGTTATCCGTTATTAAAGATTCTATTTTGGTTATATACTTTTCAAACGTGTTTTTCTTTAAAGTTTCTTTAAGTTTTTCCATAAAGGAAGAAATTCTTACATTCTCAACATCGGCAAGTGACGGAACAGGCATTCTTTTTATTGTGACTTTAGTATATCTTTGAATATCTCTTATTTTGTATATATCTTTACCTGCAACAAAACTGTATGCTTTACCTGCTCTACCTGCTCTACCGGTTCTGCCTATTCTGTGAACATAAGATTCTATATCCTGGGGAATATCGAAATTAAATACCGCTTCAACATCATCAACATCTATACCGCGTGCAGCAACATCGGTAGCAACAAGAATTTCTATTTTGCAATTTCTGAATTTGTCCATAACTCTGTCTCTTTGAGTTTGGTTCATATCCCCGTGTATTGCATCTGCGGAATAGCCTCTTATTTGTAACTGTGCGGTAACTTCATCCACTCTTTTTTTCGTATTACAAAAAACCAACGAAAGTTTTGCATCCGCCATATCTATACATCTTGCCAATGCTTCAAGTTTTTGATGTTCTCTTACTTCACAATACAATTGTTCCGTTTGAGGAACGGTCAACTTTTCATGAACAACTTTTATGTTTATGGGATTTTTTTGATACTTTTTTGTAAGCGCTAAAAATTCTCTCGGCATAGTTGCGGAAAAGAATACCGTCTGTTTATCCTGAGGCAAATTCTTCAATATTAACTCTATATCATCTCTAAAACCCATATCCAACATTTCGTCGGCTTCATCCAAAACCACGGTTTTTGTGTTATCGAGTTTTATTGTTTGTCTTTCAATATGATCTATAATTCTTCCCGGAGTACCTATTACAATATGTGCACCTTTATGAAGTGCAGACATTTGTCTGACTATAGGTTGTCCGCCGTAAACGGGAACAATATTTATACCTTTTTTATATTTTGATAACGATTTAAGTTCTTCTGCTACTTGTATTGCAAGTTCTCTTGTAGGGCACATAATAAGTGCCTGAACTTTCTTTTCTTTAGGAACGATTTTTTCAAGGATAGGTATTCCGAATGCGGCCGTTTTTCCGGTTCCGGTTTGTGCCTGTCCTATAAGATCTACACCTTCTATCATCTTGGGTATTGCCAAAGATTGTATCGGCGTGGTTTCTTCAAATCCCATATCCGTAACAGCTTTTAATATTTCAGGTGATAAATTCAGTTCAGTAAATTTTAGTTTATCCATTATTTATTTTTGCTCCATAATTTTCTTAACTGCTTCAACATCAACATCGGTATCGCAACAACCGTCCTTAAGTAACGGCACAAACTGAGCTATAACTTTTAATCCGTCTGTCATTTTTATACCTTGTGCTCCCTCAAAGTGACAGGCAACAGCAACAACAGCTTTTATTTTTTGTTCCACCAAAATGTTATAAATAGCTTTCCCGCCTTTCATAACATAAACTTTTTTATAACCAAGTTCATCGGCAAGTTTTTGTATTTGTGCTATTTTGCAAGCTCCGCACTTCATACAAGTATAATGTGTACCTTCATCAACGGCTTTACAGTTTTTGGTACTCCTCATACAGTGCGGTAAAAGAACAATTCTTTCGGAAACAGGAACAGTTTTAAACTTTTCCGCCATGGCCGAATTTTTCTTATTTATAAATTTCGTGTAATTATTCTTGTTAATGTTTTTAAAATTAATACACAGTTTCATATCTTTTTATTTTAACAAATAGTGTCGTAAAATTGCAAAAAGTACTTTGCAATTTTACGGTTTATGGTTTATGGCTTACAGTTTATAGTTTTTTGTATAAATTCACAGTGTGAATTTATATTATTTATTAGAAAATTTTGTTTCACAAAATTTTACATTAAACTACAAACTAACAACTATCAACCATAAACTGATTTATTCTAAATTTTTAAAAATTTTGTCAAATTCTTCGAGAGTTGTTATTTTGTTAAAACTGTTTCTTATACTGCAAGCGTTAGGTAACCCTTTAATGTAATAAGGAGCAATTTTTCTTAATACAACAAGACCTTTTTCTTTGCCGTAATATTGTAAAGAATCTATTGCGTGTTGTCTAAACCATCTCAACTTTGTTTTTATTGTTGACGGTGGTGTCATTTGCTCTTTATCGAAAAAGTATTCTATTTGTTTAAATATATCATAGTTACCTATTGCTCCCCTGCCTATCATAAGGCCTGAACAATTTTTTATTTTTAAAAACTTTTCCGCGGTTTTTATATCAACTATTCCACCGTTGGCAATTATGGGAATTTTTGAATTTTCGCAAGCTGAAGCAAAAGCTTCCAAATCGGGATCTCCGCTGTGAGCAAACTCAGCATATCTTGCATGAAGTGACACCATTTTAATTCCGCAATTTTGCGCTATTTCTATAATTTCCGGTGCAACATTTTGCCCTTGTAACAAACCTATTCTTGTTTTTATCGTTACCGGAACAGACACTGCTTTTACTACTGCAGCCAAAACACTTTCTACCTGTTTAGGATTTGCGAGTAACCTTGATCCTGCTCCGACTTTAGTAATTTTTTTTGCAGGACACCCCAAATTTATATCTATAATTTTGTATCCTAAATCTTGAACTCTTTTAGCACATTCAGACATAATTTCCGGCTTGGTTCCGAAAATTTGTGCGGCAACACAATCTTTTTCTTTATCGGATGTAGTTAAAAGTTTGTAAGTTTTTTTGTCTCCGTAAACCATTGCTGTTGCAGACACCATTTCCGTAAATACAAGTCCCGCTCCGCCATCAACAGCCAGCTGTCTTAACGGTAAATCGGTAATGCCTGCCATAGGTGCAAGCATTAAACAATTTTTTAATTTAATATTTCCGATGGTAAGTTTGGGAAGTTTCAACATAATATTACCAATTTTCGAGTTCCAAAGAAGGTTTTATTGAAACAACTTGTTTATTAGGATAAACATACTTTTTCTTTAATGCTTTATGATATGCAACATGAGCTACCATAGCGGCATTGTCGGTGCAAAAAACAGGAGACGGTAAAAACACATTTATTTTATTTTTCTTACACTCTTTTTTAAACATATCTCTTATTAAACTGTTACAAGAAACTCCACCGCCTAAAGCAATAGATTTTAGTCCGTACTTTTTTGCGGCTTCAACAGATTTAGTGACAACCGTTTCCGCTACAGCTTGTCTGAACGATGCACAAATATCATTAATTACATTTTGCTTTTTTATATCAACTTTTTTTGAATAATTCAGTACTGCGGTTTTTATTCCCGAAAAAGAAAAGTCCCAAGTGCCTTTCATCATAGGTCTTGTAAAATGTACGGCATCATTGTTACCTTGTTCGGCAAGTTTATCTATTATCGGACCACCGGGATAAGGTAAGCCCAAAATTTTTGCGGCTTTATCAAATGCTTCACCGCAAGCATCGTCTCTTGTTCCGCCCAAAAATTTATATTTACCGTAATCTTTTATTATTACAAGTTCTGTGTGCCCTCCGGAAATAACAACCGCTAAAAACGGAGGTTTTAATTCTTTATTTTCTATTGCAGCTGAAAAAATATGACCTTCTATATGATTTATCGGAATTAACGGCTTTTTGTAAATATAAGATAAAGTCTTGGCCGTCATTACACCTACAAGCAAAGAGCCGGCAAGACCCGGACCGTAAGTGCAAGTTATATAATCTATTTCTTTATCAAAATTTTCAAAAGAAATATTTGCTTGTTTTAATGCTTGTTCCACTACTATATTTACATTTTTTATATGTTCTCTTGATGCAAGTTCGGGAACAACTCCGTTATATTTAGCATGAACGGAAATTTGAGAAGATATTATATTTGATAACACTTTATTTCCGTTTTCTACAACGGAAGAAGATGTATCATCGCATGATGTTTCTATTGCCAATATTTTCATTTGTTCGTTAAAGTTACTACGGAATATGTTCTTTTTTTATCGTAGAAAGTATATTGAATAGAACCGTCTTTATACTTGGTTTTAGATAAATCTATTTTAAAGTTTCTTGCCAATGTTTTAAATATCGGTTCAAAGTTTTCCGGTTTTTGTTTTTCGGAAAGCTTTATTGTTTTATAGTATTCATTACAAGTAACACCGCTTACTTTCACTTCTTTTACAAACTGTGAAACAACATTTATTTGTTCTATACCGCTTGACGTAAGAGCTGTAACAAGATTGTTATCAAAAGGGACATCTATCGCGGTAAGAGTATCCTTGTTTGCCGACAAATATGAAAAGCCCAAAATTATACCTGCAACAAACAATATAAACAAATATACTTTTATTAAAAATCTGTTTTTTTTCTTTTTAGTTTCTTTTGCCATTTTTATTTATCTTCTTTTTTCGAATCTTTTTTTTCGGTTTTAGTTTCGGTATTATCTTCTTCTTTTAATTCTTTCTTTTCTTCTTTAGGAAAATCTTGTTCGTATTTTGAAGGTTTTTCTATATATTCCGAAACTTTATTGGCTTTTATTATTTTTATTGCCGTATCCAAAACTTCATCTCTCACAACTTCTTCTTTCTTATCTTTGTTTTTAGGTGTTCCTTCGGATTCTGCCTGCATATACAACTTTCCTTCCGTTTCCGGAGAAACTTCTATAAATATGTCCGGTGATACACCGTTCTTCTTATCTTTCTTGTCATCCGAATGAGATATCATTCTTCCCGAAGGTAAACAATATTTTGCTATAGTTAATCTTAAAGCACTTCCATCCGATAAAGGAAGAATAGTTTGAACCGTTCCCTTACCGAAAGAGTTGGAACCTACAACAAGTGCCCTTTTATAATCCTGTAACGTACCCGTAACGATTTCGGATGCCGATGCAGAACCTCTGTTTATCAACACTATTACAGGAATATCGGCATAGTCCGGTTTTTTCTGTGTGTAATAGTATTGTTCCATAGTTTTATCTTTACATTTTGTTGATACAACCAAACTGTCTTCTTTAATAAACAAACTGCATATATTTATTGCAGAGTCTAAAAGACCGCCGGGATTGTTTCTCAAATCTAAAATAAAAGCTTTCATATTTTCTTTCGAAAGTTCTTTTAACATATTGTTAACATCATTATAACTTTGTGCATTAAATTCGGATAATCTGATATATCCGATATTGTCTTCCAACATTTTTTTCTTAACTGTTTCTATTTTTATTTTTTTTCTTATTATCGTAAATGTAAGCTCTTCTTTTGTGGAAGGTCTGTATATGGTTAAAACAACTTTTGTTCCCGGATTTCCTCTCATAAGTTTTACGGCTTCGTCGCTTGTAATATCTTGAGTAGATTTGTCGTCTATTTTAATAATTTTATCTTCGGGCAAAATTCCCGCATAGTAAGCCGGAGTATCTGGCATAGGCGTTACAACCGTAAGTTCATTATTTTGAGTTGTTATTCTTATACCAACTCCGCCGAAAGAACCCTGTGTTTCGGTTTTCATTTCTTTATAATCTTTTTCCGTCATGTATTGAGAATACGGATCTAACGTTCTTACCAAACCTCTTATTGCGCCTATAACCAAATCTTTATTTTCTCTTTCTTCAACATATTTATTATCTATTATTTCCATTATGTCTATCATTTTTCTGAGTTCATCATAAGTAGTATCCGATTTGGCATAAACATTGTTAAGAAAAATAAAACAAAATAAAGCTATCATCAAAACTTTAATTTTATTCTTAAACATTTTTTCCCCTTGCTTGCATATAATTTTCAAAATCAGTCACAATATCCTTTTATTATAGCATTTTAAAACTTATTTTTTTTCTTTTAACCACAACAAAGGATTTTCAGGAACGTTATATTGTCTTATCTCGAAATAAAGAATAGAATCTTCTCCTTTGCCGACTTTAGCGACTTCCTGTTGTCTTACAACCTTTTGTTCTTCTTTAACCGATATTTTATCCAACTGTCCGTAAACACTAAAGAAAACACCTTTGTGATCTACTATTATCATTTTGCCGTAACTTCTAAACTCACCTACAAAAACAACCGTTCCTTCTTCAACCGCTTTTATGGTCGAATAATCTTGCGATTTTATTTTTATACCGTTACTTATAACATTCGTATCTAAATCCGGATGTTTGTTTTTACCGTAATTCAAAACTATTTTCCCGTTTACGGGCCAAGGCAAATTATTCTTTCTTGTGTTTGTACTTGTAGGTTTTGTTGTTTTGTTTTGATTCTGACTGGCTTTCATTAACTTATCTACTAACGCTTTTAATGCTTTTTCGGAATTATTAAGTTCTTTAATATCTTGTTCCGCTTTAACTCTTTTACCTGCCGTGGTTTTTAATAAAGCATTTTTATCTTTCTTAAGTTTTTTGTTTTTTTCCATTAAAGTTTGTTGTTTGTTTTTTAAATTTTCATATTCTTTCTTTGCGGTTGTATATTTATTTATATCTGATTGTGCAGTAATGTTAGTATCTTTTGCTACGTTATATCCTTTAGAATTGTGTTCTATATCTGTCTGCTTTATTTTATACTCTATCGGATAATCAAAATATGATACAAGCTTCATTTTTGTGTAAGACAAATATTTATCGTTTAACATTTGAGCATACTTCTGTTTACTCATATCTGATTCGTTATATACATCCGATGCAAACTGCAACTTTTTTTCTGTTTCGGAAATTTTTTCTTTTAAAGATTTTAACTCTTTTTCGGTTTGATCAATTGATTTTTGTATCTTTTGAAGTTCCTGTTTAACTTTCTTTTCTTCTTTTACAAGTTTGTTTTTTTCCGCTTTTTTGTTGGAAATATCGGTATGTAATTTATTGAGTTCCTGCTTCCTGTTTTTTAAATCCGAATTAACATCCGCAAATGCCATATTCACGGAAAAAAGCATTATTAACAGGATAATAAATGTTTTGACTATATTAAACATTTGATTCTTTTGTTACAAGAGTGATCATTGAACTGAGCGGAACTAAAACATATAAAATTTGTCCGCTTAACATAAAAATATCGTTTTGTTTGAACAGTGTTGCCAAACATATTAAGGCATACGCACATAACCCCAACAAAATACCGCAAGACATTTCAAACAATATATCTTTATATAAACCTTTTAATATATAAAACAAAAATTTTAAAAAGAACACTACTATTATTGCGTAAAAAATTACTCTGAAAATTTTGTGATACCTGTTTAAAAGCATTTTGTTATCGAAAAACATTTTATATGCTTTTTGATCATAAACTATTTCATTTATAAAATCCAAATTTAAAAGTTCATTTTTTAATTTTTCAAGTTCAGCCAAAGCATCCATATTCATTATATTTGCCAACATAAATGAAGGGAATATTATTGCATCCTTAGGAATTACCGTTTCCAATTCGGGATTTATTTTGGAAAACTTATCACTGTCATAAGAATTTACAAATTCAACACTTTTTAATTTTTTATATTTCAACATTTCCGATAAAATATCATCTTCCGTTTTTTCTGAAGAGTTATCCACAAACATTGCTATTTTCAAATCTGACAATGAGTTATTTATACTTGATTGCAAATTTAAATAATATTGCAAAACAAATATAAACAAAATATTTATCAATATTATTAAAATATATCTGAGGATTTTTGAAAGGTTTATCTTCATATGTTTTTTTGATATATGTTATATGCAGTCTTTCTTTTTACGGCAACATTGTACATATTTTCATATTCTTTAACGGAATTTACCCAAGAATATTCACTTGCAAAAGCATTTTTCATTACTTCGTTCCATAAGAACGGATTTTTGTATATATCATATGCTCTCAGCACGCAATCAACAAATTTTTCTCCGCCGTAAAAATCAAAAACAAACCCGTTACCTTTTGTGTTATATGTGGAAAAATCTCTTATTGTATCTGCCAAGCCGCCGGTTTTGTTAACTATAGGAATGGTTCCGTAAGCCAATGCTATTATTTGGCTAAGTCCGCAAGGTTCAAATTTTGAAGGCATCAAAAATGCATCCACTCCGGCATATATTTGATGAGATAAAGGTTCATTATAATCGGTAGAAACACTTAATTTATCCGGATATAAACTTTGCAAATATAACATTCCGTCTTTTATATATCTGTCTCCCGATCCCAAAACAACTATTTGAATATTAAACTTTGTAAGTTGGCCTATAGAATCCATTATCAGGTCAAAACCTTTTTGCATATCAAATCTTGATACACAACCTAACATAAAAGCATTTTCGTCTTGTTTAAACCCGCATTTTTCCTGCAAATATTTTTTACAGAGTTTTTTGTTTTCATAATTTTCAGCCGAAAAATTCGCAACTATATTTTTATCATCTTTAGGATTCCAATAAGAATAGTCTATTCCGTTTAATATTCCGTATACATCTTTCTTTCTTGTTTGCAAAACAACTTCCATACCTTTACCTGCAGGGCCCTGAATTTCTTTTGCATAAGTAGGACTAACGGTAGATATTATGTCTGTATATGCAAGACCGGCTTTCATATAATTGAATGTATTATAAAATTCAAGTTTATCACTTTTGTAATCTTCCCAAGAAAAACCTGCCAAAGGTACTGTTGATGCGGCATCGTAACTTCCTTGAAAAGCTATATTGTGAATTGTATATACGGTTGATGTATTCCAAAAGAAACCATCATTCAAATTTGTTGTTTTTAAATATGCCGGAATTAAACCTGTATGCCAATCGTGACAATGAATAATATCAGGTCTGAACATTAAAGCTTTTGTTGCTTCTATCGCTGCTTTTGAAAAGAAAATAAATCTTTCTCTGTTATCGCCATAACCTACACCGGAATCATCCCCGTAAACACCGAGTCTGTTAAAATATCTTAAATTTTCTATAAAATATACGGGAATGTTGCCATCCAACATGCAAGTTTTTATTCTAAAATTTTCTTGTTCTTTACCTACAAATACAGACAACTTATACGGAAGAGCTTGTAAGTTGTACTTGGCTCCATCTATCATACGATATTTCGGGATTATTATTCTTACATCGTGACCTTGTTGTTTTAAATATTTCGGAAGGGTACCTACAACATCTGCCAAACCGCCTGTTTTTATAAAAGGGACACATTCCGCAGCAACCATTAAAATATTCATTTATTCCGCTTCCCTTAAGAATTTAGCCGATTCTTCCGGTATTGAAGGGTTGACATATATTCCGGAACCAAACTCGAATCCGCTAAACTTTGTTATTTTAGGAATAATTTCTATATACCAGTGATAATGAGGAATTCTTTCCTGCTTTAACGGATAAGAATGTACTACCAAATTATACGGCATATTTCCTAAAGCTTTTTTTAATCTTCTCAAAACACTTATTGAAATTTCGGCAAGTTCTTCTAATTTATACTTATCTCTCAAATTTCTAAAGTCTTCACTATGCTCTTTCGGCAAAATCCAAGTTTCAAAAGGATATCTTGAAGCAAAAGGAACAAAAGCAACAAAAGAACTTGTTTCCATAACAATTCTTGTTCCAAAGGTTATTTCTTGATCTATAATATCGCAGAACAAACACCTTTCTTTAAAATCATAATATCTTTTTGATATTGTCATTTCTTCCTTAACCGATTTAGGAATAATCGGTAATGCCACAAGTTGGAAATGAGGATGAGATATCGTAGAACCTGCTGCTTTTCCCTGATTTTTGAAAACCAAAATATATTCAAATCTCAGATCATTTTTTAAATCGTTTATTCTGTCTTGTGCAGCTAAAATACTTGCAACAAAATTTTCGGTTTTTATATTATCAACTTTGTGATTTTGACTTTCTATCAAAATTTCGTGGGCACCCACACCCTTCATTTTATCGTAAATACCTTCGGCTTTTCTTAAAATACTGCCTTCTATTGTAAGTATAGGTTTATTGTTAGGTATAACTTTTACCTGCCACTTATTGCTGTATTTATCTATTTTATTACCTTTTTGATCATAACATGCTATAGGTTCGGGAATAAGATTTTCTTTCCCTATACAAAACGGGCACAAAGAATCATCTTCAACATTTTCATCCAAATCAAATTGAAAATCTCTTGAGTCGTTTATTATTACCCATCTGGCTGTTATTGGATCTTTTCTAAGTTCTATCATTATTGATTTTGTATCCTTTCCAAAGCTCTTTTAGCTTCTATTTTAGTAGGTTCGACCTCTAAAGCCTTTTTCAATAGTTCTATAGATTTATCTTTATCACCTGCAGCAAAAGCTTTTAACCCGTCATCATAATATTTTTGTGCCGTAACGGAATTTATTGTATCCATAGCCTGTCTTGCCGAAGCGTTCGTTTCATCATAAGAAAGTGCTTCTTTATATTTTTCATAAGCTTCCGTTAATTTTTCTTTTAATTCTAAATCTTTTCCCTCGGTATAAAGAATTTTAGCTACTTCCTTATTGGACTTGGAAAGATATGTTTTTATCTGATCGCTATAAGTATAATATTTATTTTTCTCCGACATTGCTTTTAATTTTGTAAAAGTTTTTATTGCTTCTTGATAATCTTTTAACGTGTATTGTTCTATACCCAACTCATAGATTTTTTTCATTTGTGCTTCTATTTGTTTGTTGGTTAATGCTTTTTCACTTGTCGAATTTGCTTTTTCAGCCAAAGCTTCTCTTTTTGCATATTCTATCTTCTGTTCACATTGTTCTATATATTCTTTAATATCGTTTCTTGATGGATTTGAAAGATAAGCAGCATTAAAATAAGATAATGCTTTTTCATAATTTTGTTTTCCATATTCATCAAGACCTTGCTTAAATATATTGTGTGACTGAACAGCATTTACTTTATCTATTTTCTTTTGTATAAAATCCAAATATTGTAACGCACCGGCATTATCGGGATCTATTTCGAGTATTTTTTTAAACTCTTCTTTTGCATATACAAACTCACCATCTTCATAAGATTTCATTGCTTTTACCCAAAGTTCCGAAATTTCTTTTTGATGTCTTTTTCTGTTTGCATATTTTTCTTGTTCTTGTATACCTTTGTTTGTTTTTTCCAATCCTTCCAAAGCTTGTTTGTTTTTAGGTTGTAACTCTAAAGCTTTTTCATAATAACTTTTTGCTCTTACAAGATTATTCCTTATAGAAGCGGCGTCTGCTCTTGCCAAATACTTTTCAACTTTATCGGATAAATCCATATCTGTTTGGTATAAATCTTCCGATAAGAGCTTAACATATTTTTTAGCTGTAGGTTCGTTAGGATATACAGTTAAAATATCTTCATACTGTTTTCTGGCAGAGATATAATCTTTCTTCTTATAATCATATCTTGCTTTGCTCAAATAATATCTCAAATAATGTTCGTAAGCCTTACCGGAATTCGGTATTTTCCCAAAATATATTCCTAATGAGAAAATATGTTGATCATTATCACTATCGGTTATATCAGAAAAAGAGTATGCAAAATTTACTCTATCAAAATCCAAACACAAACCTGCCGTTATACCTCTGTTACAACCATCTCTATAATCTCTCCAACCGACTCTTAAAGACAACGGATATACCGGTTTTGCTTCAACACCGCAAGCATAGCCCAAATCCGTAATTTGTAAATTTTTAACCATATCAGCAACTATAGCCACTTTATATAAATCATATAAATTGTATCTTGCGGAAGCTGTTAATAATTGAGCTTGATTTACGGAAAAGCCATCAAAATCAAAGGTATTACCCAAATTTTTTATAGTAAGTGCTCCGGTTAAATCGTTATCTATGAAATCCAACAAATATATGCAACCCAAATCAAAGCTAAATAAATTTACGGTTCTGTCCGTTCCATCATTATTATATGCTGCTATATTATAGAATTTAAACGTTGCACCTATTGAACCTTTTTCGGAAGCAACAGGATAATCACTTACTATCGGATAAACATAATTAATGGCTGCCATTAATAAATTTTTAAATCCCGTTTCATCTTTATTCAGTTCTGCACCGGAAAAAATGATTGAAAAGTTTCCGATTTTTTCCGTGGGTATCAATAGCCCGGCGTTTATACCATAATTATTGCTATGTATTGTGTAATATGAAATCTGTACTTCTTTTGAAAAGTTTTTGTAATTGGATGCAGGGTTCGTAAAAAATCCAAAAACAGAAGGAGATAAAGACAAAATACTTGCACCTATCGACTGAGAGTACGGGTCAGGGTTCAAAACATAAACAAACTCATCCGAACTTGCAAATAAAGGAACAGTCAAGAAACACGCAAATAATGCAAGAGTTATTTTTCTTAATATCATTTTAATAATTTTTTTATCCTTTTTATCGTTTCCTTCATATTTAACGGTTTAAAAATACAATCGTCGGCACCTTTGTCAAAAGCTTCATCTACGGATATCGCAGTATCTGCCGTTATCAACATAACCGGCGGCATTTCGGAAAAATTTTTACTTTTTTTCATGGCCTTTAAAACTTCAAAACCGCTTTTATCCGGTAAATTTTTATCTAATATTACCAAATCCGGATTTATATCAACCAAAGCTTCAAAACCGCTTTCTGCGGTAGTAGCTTCATAAACATTAAACCCTTCTTCTTCTAAAACCACGGTAACTGTTTTTAAAAAAATTTCATCATCATCTATTACCAAAATTTTGTTCTTTTCATTCTTTTGCATTTACTACTCCTTTCTAAAAATCCTTTTCAGGAACCATTATTATTAACATATTTGATAACTCATCGGAAGTTTCTAACGTAACACTCATACTATCCTTCAAATGTAAACTCGTATCCAAAATCTTATAATCAGGATAAGATAATATCATTTCATAAGTCCCCTTTGGCAACTTTATATCCAAAGGTCTAAAACTTGACAACCCCATATACTTGTTCTGCCCGGCCTGTGTTAAACTAACCGTAACATTCTGCATCGGTGTAAGCGTATTTTCCGGATCGTTAAAACATTCTTGAACAACCTGGATTTTAAATACTTTATCTTTTATACTCTTTATTTCGGCAAGTTTGTCACTATTAAACGTCATAACATTCAATTTTATTCCGGAAATATTACCCGTTAATTCAACTATACTTTTTTGTTCGCCGTTATCCTTAAATATTGCCGTATAAACAAACACTCCGCATATAAGAACAATTACCAATGCTATGGCAATAAACAGAGGGCTTTTTAATAAATTTCTCTCTCTTGCCAATTTAGGAATTGGAACCGTAAAACCTTTTTCAAACTTACGAATCAAAGAATGTTCTTTATCGGAATGATTTTTCAATTCTTCCGGAAAAATTATTATATCTTCCGTAGGCTCACCGTGTACGTTTGAACCATCATTAAAATCATCCTGTATACATACAGATATTACAGTGGTATTGTCTTTCCCTCCGGCATTATTTGCGGCAGTTATCAATTCTCTCGAAATAGCAGTAACATCCGGTTTGTGCAAATTTACAATATCATTTATAGTAAAATCCGAAAGCTCTCCGTTTAAACCATCCGTGCAAAGAACATATATATCGCCGTTTTTAACTACTTCTGATTTATAATCAACTTTTACTGTTTTATTTATACCAAGAGCTCTCGTTATCATACTTTGAATTTCTGCCATCTTGGCATCTTCTTTTGTCATTTTGCCGCTGTCTATTAGCTCTTGAATTTTAGAATGATCTTCCGTTAAAAGTTGAATTTTTCCGTTTCTTATTCTATATACTCTGCTATCTCCGACATTATATATGTGTACTAATTTAGCATCTCTGTCGAACCAAACACCGGAACAAGTTGTTCCCATACCGGACAATTTAGGATACTTTTTTGTTAAGCTATACAAATAATTGTTTGCTGTTTTTATTAAAGCTATCGGTTTAAGAACTTCTTCGTCAAATGTATAATACAACTCTCCTAAAATATCTAAACAATCCTGCTTATTGATTTTATCATATAAAGAAAGCATAACATCTACAGCGCACTTGCTTGCAAAATCTCCGGCAACTCCGCCACCCATACCATCACAAACGAAGAAAAAATCTCTCTCTTGTTTAACACCAAAACAATCCTGATTCTCCGTTCTTACTATGCCCGTATTGGTTTGTGCAGAACTTAATATCATCATAAATATGTGACCTTAACTTTTTTCTTAGATTTCTTTAATGATGATCTTACTTTAAAGAAGAAGAACAGTAACAACAACACTAAACCTAATCCCATAAGCTCCATAGCTTTTACTTTATAGCCTTGTAAGGAAAAAGTAGAAGTGTGTTCCGGATTTGCCAAAAACATAGGCCAGATTCTAAGATTTTTTAATGTTTTTGCATTGGTGTTTACTATCTGTATAGAATCTTGTATATTCGTATATAAAATTTCTATTAATTTATCACCGTTTAAATCGGCAAGTACAGGGGTAGATGTTATTGCCAAATTACTTGCCTTAATATCTGCCAATATCTCAACTTCTTTTCTCTTTGTATTACTCTTTGCAACAACCAATCTGCCATCTTCCGTACCTAAAACCATTTCCGGAATACCATCTTTATCAAAATCATAAACTGCAGGAGAAGATATCAATCTCTTTGATTCCGGAATATTTAACTTCCACAACATTTCTCCCGAAAGATACGTTGTATTACCTTTTAATATTTGAATGGTTCCGTTTGCAGAAACAACACCTACATCACACATACCGTTACCGGTAAAATCTGCAATAACAGGAGCCGCATTAAACTTTAAGTTCGCCGGAGGTACAGGTTCTATAAAGTATGTCCACATAACAGAAAATTTCGATGTATTAATAGCCGATACATACTGCGGAACATTAGACATAACAACAACTTCATCTATACCATCACCGTTTATATCTCCTATAGCAGGAGCACCCGCTACAAGGTGAGCTTTTCCTGTCAAATCAAGCAAATTTATTGTTTTTTTGGTTCTCGTTTTTCCATCAATGAAATAAACTTTACTGTCATAATTTGCAATTACAACAAAAGGTGAGAAATCTTTTCTCGTTAATATTACGGGACTTGCATATAAAGGTCCGTCAATAAATTCGGAATATTTTGCATAGTTACTGTCAAAGCCCGGAGAATATAAGAAATGAACCGCACCATCTTCGGAAGTAACCACAATATCTTTTCTTCCGTCACCATCCAAATCACAAATAACCGGTGTAGTTTCCGAAATATGTCCGCCCAATATTTCTCTTCTTATTATGTTACCTGTTTGCCCATCAATAATATAAATTAAAGAGGAATCGGAAACTGCAACAATATCAGGAATTCCATCGTTATTAACATCATCACTGACCAACGATGCTATGCCGGAATTGTAAATTTCAACAGGTTTCCACAATTTATCTCCTGTTGCTCCGCTCCATGCATATAAGAAACCTGCACTTGTAATCATCGCAATATCATTTTTACCGTCATTATCAAAATCCGCAACCACCGGTGTAGCCGTAATTTCATAAGAAGAAGTATCTGCTTTTAACGGAATTTCTTTAGACCAATTTAAATCTAAAGATAGATTCAATTTATTTGGTGAAGATGTTATTAAAGAGTAAGATGTATATCCTAAATATATCGATAATGCCGCAACAACCAATACCAACAAAGTTATAAATACTCTCATAAATTTAAAAATCTTCAATGCGAGTATATGTTGTTTTGAAGGCAATGAATAATCTTCACTGAAATAATCAACAAGCCTAAAAATCGTTCTACCTATTGAAATTTCGTCGCCTATTGCGAGTTGTGTGCTATTTAATTGACCAAGTTTTTCTCCGTTTATAGCAACTCCGCCGGTGCTACCTATATCGGTAATAGTGTATTGTCCTTGTACTGCACTTATTTTTGCATGACCTTTAGATACAGTCATATCCCCGGATAAAACAACATCGTTTTCTATACCTCTGGGAGACAAACTCTCTCTACCTATAAAAGTATCTCCTTCCGATTTTAAGAAGAATTTTTTGCCGAAAAATCTTCCGTAAACACCTATTAAATAATATTGAGGTATAACAACATCTTGCTTACTCAAAGCATCGTCCAGGAACATAATCTTATAATCGCCTATCGAAATTTCGTCACCGAAATTCAACGGTGCTTCCGTTATTGAACGGAAATTTATTTGTGTTCCCATTATAGTGTTTTGATCTTTAAGTGTGTACTGGTTGTTTGCAAATATAATTGTACAATGATGTTCGGAAACATTTTTATCCGGAATAACAATATCATTGCCTTTTTTACTACCTATAAAAATCTTTAATTTATTTTTTCTGGCAACATATTCCGATATAATCTCTTCTCTTTTCTTAACTAATAGTCTTGGCATTTAAGACTCCTTTTTTATCTGGCTATAAATAATGCTGCAACTAAAGATAATCCTAAACTTACTTTAGCTATTGTACCACCTTTACCGGAACCGGAATCACCGGAACCACCGGCTGAACTTCTATCTGAATTTTCCAAATTTGATAATCTTTTTTCTATTTTCTTTATATCTGCGGAACTTTTATCGTTTGAAACTTTTGCACTATCAACTTTAATATTATCAACTTCTTCTCTTATGGAACTTATTTTTGCATTTATAAGTCTCATTTGAGAGGTACTTAAAGCACTACCATCTGAACTGTCTTTAGCAGAAGAAGCAATCATACTTTGATCTTTTTCCAAAGAATCCAATCTCTTACCTAAAGTAACATAGCTCTGTTGCATTTGAACGAGAGACTTCTTAAGGCCGTTTATTTCTTCTTGAGATGGTGCACTTGAAACAGAAGATTCTGTTTTTGCACTTGCTAATTTAGATTCCATTTCGGAAATTTTCTTATTTACCGTATTTATTTCATTTTTAAAATTCTTTACTTCATACAAAACCTGAGCATTGTTTGCCGATGAAGCTACTTTAGAACTATCTTTACCTAAAGAAGCTATTGAAGATTCAACATTGTTGAGTTTTGTTGTTAATTCGTTCATATTCTTTTTCAATACAGACATTTCCGCTGCTTGTGTCGCAGCTGCCTTTGTGTCAACATTTTTAGCTACCGAAGCTTCTACATTATTGATTTTTTTACTTAAATCACTTATATTTTTCTGCAAATATGTTATTTCTGCCGATGATGCGGAAGATTTTGAATCGGATTTTGCAGATACTAATGCACTTTCCATACTGCTAAATTTTGAAGATAAATCACTCATATCCTTTTTCAATGCAGTTAATTCAGCTTGAGATGCATTTGATTTTGTATCTGAACCGGCTTTAGCCATAGCAGTTTCCATGTCACTAACTTTCTTACTTAAGGCATTTATATTCTTCTGTAAGTATGTTACTTCAGCAGACGTTGCAGAAGATTTTGAATCGGACTTTGCAGACACCAAGGTTGATTCCATACTATTAAACTTTGCGGTTAAATCGCTTACATTTTTCTTTAAAACATTTAATTCAGCCTGCTGTGCCGTAGATGCTTTTGTATCCGTATTTTTAGCTAACGATGTTTCAACTTTATTAACTTTTGAATTCAAATCGTTTATATTTTTTTGCAAATCTTTTAAAACCGCTGCGGAAACATCCGACTTAGAAGCATCCGCTTTCTTTGCCAAATTTGTTTCAACAGTAGAAACTTTTTTGCTTAAATCATTTATGTTTTTTTGTAAGTTATTTACTACTGCAACAGAAACACCGGTACTTGAACCGGTTCCCGAACCTCCGCCGGCTTTAACTTGTGCTTCCAAATTTTTGAACACTTTTGAAGAGGATAATGTGTTATCCAACATCATAGGCATGTTCGTTTCCAAATCGTTCATTAACTCAACCATATCTACGGAAGCATTACCCGAAGAAGCTTTTGAGGAAGAAGATGCTCCGCCACCGCTTTGAACTTTCTTTTCCAAAGCAGCAAGTTTTGCATTAAGAGCATCGTAATCTTTTTTAGAAATAACTCCCGCTGCTGATGCACTGCTTGAAGAAGAAGATTTTTTATCAAACTCATACAAAGCCTGTAATAAAGCACCTCTGGTTATTTGTTCATCGGCAACAAAAACAGCGGCTCCGTACTTGTTGATAAATCTCGGCATTCTACCGCTCAATTCAGAAATTATTTCCTGTAATGCGGGATCGGCAACATCTTTCTTTTCGGCAAAAGCAATACCGCTTGAATTCAACAAAAATAAAACTGAAACCAAGACACTAAGAATTTTTTTATTCATATTCTACCCTCTAAAAAAAGAAATTAAGTGCAAACTTTGTATTCTGTTCAAATATATTACCGCTGCATATTGCTATATCCAGCTGTAAATATGTGTTCATAATACTAAAGTCGAACCCTAAACCGAAATTATAAGATGCGGTTTCGTTGTAGTCGGATGTTATATCGTATCTGCTTTCAACCGCATATCCTTCAACACCGCCTCTTAAATATATTCCGTTAATGGAAAATGCTTCCATTTTTAAAACATCTATAACTCCGAATTCAAGTCCTAAATTTCCGCTTAAAGGTTCATTCTGTCTTTGAACCAAATCCAATGCTCCGGTGAGCTGATATTTTTCAGCAAAAAGAACTTTATCGGAAGCACCGACTTTTGTTGTCATAGGAGCGCTATCATCTCCCATTACTACTCCTTTCTGAAATATCGCACCGAAACTTATCTTTCCGTATTCTTCCGCATCTATCGAATATATAACACCTGCATCAATGTCTAATCCTCCGTCTGAAACACCTACACCGGACATATTTTTAGTAATATATTTTAACGAAGCACCGACATATAAGCTTGTTTTAGATTCCCATAAGGGAATACCTGCCGACAAATAATATGCGGCATCGGTATCACTTATTGTACCTCCATCAATAGGCTTTCCATCCTCATCGGTATGTTGTATATTGTCCATTTTAGAAGATATATAGCCGATACCTACAACTGTTTTACCCAAAACGTCTGTAAATTTTTGTAATGGTAGCGAAGCTGCAAAAAATTGATGTGTAGGTGTAACATCTTTAAGACCGGGATACTTATCCGAACCGCCGGTTGTAGCCATTGCATATACCGAATAATAATCCTGTATTTGCGCAAGACCTGCAGGGTTCCAATAAATTGCCGATGTATCATCCGCAAGTGATGTATAAGCACCACCCATACCTATAGCTTTAACACCGACACTTTTTTTCAAAAAGGCAGCTGCATCTGTTCCTGCAAAAGCATTTGTTACCCCTACAAAAACCAAACAAGCCAAAACTAATGATAATTTGTTTATTTTTTTCATATTATTTACCCACTATAGCTAATGCCGTATATCTTCTGTCACTTCCGGCAATTATTTCTACTATATAAGCACCTGTTGCAAGAGTTTCACCTGCATAATTTCTACCGTTCCACTCTTCTTCATTGGTACCTGCCGACCTTTGTTCACCGTCAACCAACTTACATACAACCTTACCGGCTTTATCATATAATCTAATTGTAACATTTGATTGTTTTGCCAATACATATTTAATTTTAATTTTTTGTTTTTTCGGATTAAACGGTGACGGATAAGTTACAATACTAGCAACTCCATCCGATACAACTTTAAATTCTACAACATCTTTTTTGGTCGGTGACTTTGTAGGATATATTTCCAAAAAATATTGTTTATTAGCCTCCAAATTCAAATTTACAGTAGAACTTGAAGGAAGATGCTCATACATTTTTCTAAGTTCAGAATTATCACAAGAAACAAATGAGTTAGTACTATCATATATCTTGTAATCTTTAACTGTTTCTGTGTCAAGATTCACTGTATAAATTTCCTCACCGCGATCTTGTTCAGTTCCTTCATATAAAGAAATTGTTACAGGTTTATAGTTTAAAGAAAACCTTGTAGTTTCTATCTTAGGGTCCAGAGATGCTACAGCAGTTACAGAATCAGGTGAAGTAAACTTTATATCTGATGATAATTCGGAAGTTAATCTTACTCTATAAACTTCGGACCACCTTTTTGAATCATTATCTGTCTGTGCATAAAATTTGAAATAATTGTAAGGCTGCCCGTCAGAAAAATTAAAAGTGCTTATAACGGTAATATTTTTAGCAGGGCTAAAATTTGTAAATGGTAGTTCAGGGCATTTGTCATAATCGTTCCAATCAGGGTTTTCACCTTGCCAAACCCTATATTTTATTTTTTTTATATCTCCGTCAGTAGATTTTATATTAACTTTTAATTCCACCTCAATATCATCATAAACTATATCTTCAGTCTCATTTGTAATAGTAATACTTGAACTTTGTACGATGTAAAAAGCTGAAGCAAACGCCGATTTGGAAACAGCAGTTTTTCCTCCTTTCTCATCAAAAACTACAGATTGCCCGATAAAAGAATATTCACTCTTGCCGGGTTTACCGGAATTATCGGAAACAACCGTGTGGGTTTCACCACTTAACAAAGTGACAAAATTTTTACTTTTACTCCCATCGGCAGCATAAAGATACCCTACCAGAACTACAAACGACATCAAAAAAGATAATACAAATAATTTTTTATTTATCATTGTAAGTTCACCAAAACCAATATGGTCCCTTTTTGAGAATCTGAATTTTCAAGTGCTTTTCCGATAACCGTTCCTATTTTCGGATTATCACCTGCTTTCTTTGCATACCCCGGTATCGAGGCGGATACAAGCAAATCTCCTCTTTTTATAGCTCCTCCTTCGTTACAAACTTTTGTTGGAACTTTACCGACCAAGGCCAACTTATATCCTTTTTCGTCTTGATTCATTAGTACACCCGGCTCGGTGGAAATTACTCCCGCAACCATAGTGTCTTCGGCTACTTTTGTTTTTACTATTGCATTATCTTTTGCCGGATCTATCGAAACGACATCGCCCGGAACAAGTTTTTCGGTTGATTGGTAGATTTCTGCGAGGTCTGCACCGGAAAGGTAACTAACTGTTCTAATATCAGTGGTTACCTTATTGACATAGTCACCAGATCCATTTCCATACCAACCAGTTACATAATTCGTCGAAGTACTAACACCAACTACTACATCTGAAGAAACTAATGTTATCGTATACCAACCCTGTTCATTAGTATTAGGATTTTTAGCCCAAAGTTGTATAGTGCCATTATTGCTCGTTACCGTACTTGTATTAACTATTTGTTGTGCATATGGTGCGGTTGTTACATTTACAGTATTAGTTTCGGTATCAATTGCCAATCCGGTTCCGACATTTACCTTCAATATGTCACTTTCCATTTTTAAACCAGAATCTTTGTTATCATTGCTTGCTAATTTAAAACCACCTATGTTACCGGCTGTTGCCGCTGTTACTATAACATTATTATTTTCATCAATATCCAATCCTGTTCCGGTGGAAATCTTTAATACTGCATTCGTAGTAGTATCACTAAATATCAAACCTGTCCCCGTTGCGGTTGATATTTTTAAATTCTGACCATCAAGTGTTAAACCTTCTTGCGCTAGAAAAGTACCAATACCCAGTGATAACCATCCTTGAGAATCCATACTATCATTTGCATATCCCCATACCTTGTTCTTCGGACTACTTTCTTGTCCATTATACTTAGGTAATTCTTTTACTTCCAGCTTTCCGCTAACACCGTTTATTTGTATCGTAGACTCATCTACATATGCCATCAAATTACCGTTATCATCAATTTTTACACCTTTATTATCTGTCTTTATCATCAATCCATAATTATCATCAATTTTTACACCTTTGCTATCTGTTTTTATTGTTATGTTATTATTTCCATCTATGTCTATTCCACCATTTCCGGTATATGTCGTGTTTGTTGCTGATATTGTTGTTCCATTTATTGTTATGTTTTCTCCCTGTGTTAATTTTTCTGTTAAATCACTATATTTTCCAGTAGTTGCTACTGTTTTTAATCCTTTGACCTCAACATTTTCAGTTGTTCCGTTTGTGTTTACTGATATTGTTCCGTCTGCTGTGCCGGTCGCAACTGACCTTACACCACTATTGGTAAAATTTGTTCCTGTCAATGTTATCCCGTCACTTCCTGTATATGTTGTATCTTTTGCTGATATCGTTGTTCCATTTATTGTTATGTTTTCTCCCTGTGTTAACTTTTCTGTTAAATCACTATATTTCCCAGTAGTTGCTACATCTGCTAACCCTGATATATAAGCCACTTCTAGCTTATTTGAAGAGTCAATGTTATCTTGCTTTTTATCTAACTCTGTCTTTATTGCCTTACCTGTTACCGCCTTAGTTTCATTATCTGCTGTTATCTCTCCATAATCGAGAACGAGTTTTTTAATATTACCGGCAGTAGTTACTTTTAAACCATCACCGTAATCCAACGTTAATTTATTGCTACTATTTATTCTTAAGGCCGCATCATTATTTGGATTTATTCTTAAAACATCCTTTAAATCTCCGCTTTTATCAATTACTAATCCTGTACTTGAACCTGCTAATTTTATACCACCTATCTTATCTGTAGTAGCTACTGGTATAGCCAAATCCCCAACATCCATCCAATTTTGAGTACTGTCAGTTTTCATTGCCCATACCTGTCCTTGATTACCTTTAGTGGTTATTGAACTTGCACTTACTGCATAGTCTGCTTCACCTACTTTTATCTTATATGTGTGATCGGTAATAGGATAAAAATTCTCATTTTCTAATGGTTTACCATTTATCGGATCTAAAACAAGAGCATAGGTTGAAGATGATGCATAAAAAGCAAAAGGATTTGAAGCAAAAAGTTTTTCATCAGATCTTATTGTAGTACGATCAGCAGTAACCTCTACCTTAAATTTATATTCTTTATCAGCATAAAAATTCATATCTTTGAGATTTATATCCACATTATACAAACCCTCGGAATCTAATTTGACTGGGTTTCCTCCTACCGGGTCAAATGGAATATACCTACCGCCATTTTCACTTATGTACAGATGCACTTCAGCAGTTGTACCTGTTATAGGGCCACCAGAATCGTTAGTTACCTTACCCTGTACATTTATTGTTTTCGGAATATCCGCAAAAACTCCAATTGAACAAAACAACAAACTTAAAACCACAAAACTTTTTGTTAATAACATTACTTTTTTCATTATATTTCTCCAAATATAATTTTTTTCTATTTTAAAGATTTTGCGCAGTTTACGCAGAATCTAAGTTTTTTACCTGCAGGTGCTGTGTTAACATAACCGCAATTCAAACAAACGACCACCTGATTTTCGGTAGTAACATCTTCATCCGTTGTCGTCAATTTTTCTTCCTTTTTCTTCTTCTTTTCTTTCTTTGTTGCTACCGGTTTAGAAGTTTCTTTAGGTGTAATCTTGTCTTCGGTAGGTGCTATTTCGTCGGAAATATCGGAGTTAGCATCGGTTTGTGTAGGAACATAAGCATTCGTGTTTATAGGAACTATCGCTTCTTCACTTGCTTCCGGTTCCATTATAACTTGCAATTCGGATTTCTTACCGGACAATACTTCAACAAATACAATTTGTTCTTTATAACCTTTGGCAATTACCTTAAACTCATATTTGCCCGGTTTAAAACTTCCGTTATATATACCGGATTTATCTGTTTTTCCTATCATCTTTTTATCGAGCCATATATAAGCTCCGGATAAAGGATTTGCTGTTTTACTGTCAGTAGCCTTTAAGGCTAAAGCTACTTTTAAATATTCCAATTCACCGACTACTGTACTGGTATTATTTATATCTACATTTGTTAATTTGCAAGGTCTGTATTCACTATCGCCATGGAATGTCACATTATAAACAGCCACAGGCAATGGTATTCTTATAGGTTTTGATGTGGAAATATCTTTTACGATTTCCATATCTTTATTAGATATTGTAACCTTTGTTAAGAATGTATCACTCGGGCTATCTTTAGATTTAACCTTGAAAGAAACAATCTTGTTCATTTTTACAAATAAGTCTGTTTTTGAATCTTTGTTTACTTCGAAATCTTTCAATGCCTCACCATATTTTGCACTCGGATCCAAAAATCTTACTTTATAGTTACCGACTTTAAACAATGTGTTCAAAGGAGTATCACCTCTGGGTTGACTTTCTCCCTGAACGTGAACCATCATTCCTTTAGGTTCCGAATCTATTTTTACTTTCTTAAACAATGAACCTGTTACACTGAAAATATTTTCGCCTTCTATATTTTTAAGCTCACAATTCCAGAATCTTCTGTCTACACCGGAGAACATTTCTTCTATTATACTCTTTGTAAAATCGATATCACATTGACCTTCTTTTCCTCCGGAAGCGGAATCATATCCCAAATTATCAAAACCTTCCAAAGTAAGTTTTACTGTATGAGCACCGGCTAAAAGTTGAGCCTTGCAAGGAGTTACACCGAACTTGTTGCCATCAATATAAACACTTGCACCTCTGGGCTCGGAATCAACATTCAATAAGAAATCAAACATTATTTCTATTTTTTCTTTTCTTACTTTTTTACCTTTATCACTTTGTTCTATTTGAATAACTCTTTGAACAGGCTTAAATCCTTCCTTGATTGCCGTTACTATATAAGTTTTAGGCAATACTTTTCTCACAGGAATAGGCGAAGTAGAAGATACATTATTCAAAACAACATCGCCTTCTTTCGTTTTCATACTTACAACCGCTCCCGCAGGAACCGTAGTTATAACCACATCAGGAGGATATAACCTTGAATATATGCTTTTACCAAAAGGAGTTATCTGTAACAAGAAAATATCCAAAAGTCCGAAAATCAAAAGAGCCAAAAGAATAGCAAGCAGTATTCTTATTAAACTCTTTTTCATTTCATCAAATTTATTAAACAACCAATCGCCAACTTCTTCAAAAACGGTTTTACCTTTTTCTTCTCCTTTCGGCTGTTGTGGTCTTGAAATATTATTAATTTGCCCTTGAGCTTGCGCTGCGGAATGTTGCTGTGTTACAATTCTTCCTGCTCCACCTTGAGCAGCTACTCCGGCAGCTGCACCAACGGCAGCTCCTCCAACAGCAGCTGCACCCAGATTTCTTGTTTGACCTACTATAAAATCTTGACAGGTAATTTTTCTTATACCTTGAGTTTGACCTACATCTTGAACTGTCAATGTTTTTACTTTTTCTATAAGTTTCTCGGAACCGGCAACCGATTCTCTCATCATCTTCAATATAAATTCAGATAATTCAACCGAAAGTTCGTCCGTTTCAACACCTTTCAAAACTCTTCTTATATCTCTGTACATTTCAATGGCTCTGTCATATCTGTTGTCTCTGTCTTTTTCCAAAGCCTTTGCTATGATATCGCCTATTTCCGCAGGAACACTTGCATCTAATTTTAATTCCGCAGGATCAAATTTCTTATTTAAAACTTGAGCTTTTATTTCTTCATTTGTTCCCTGATACAATCTTTGTCCCGTTAACATTTCCGAATACAACAATGCAACGGAGAAAATATCGGTTCTATGATCTATATCAGGTAAACCTTGTATTTGTTCCGGAGACATGTATGGATACTTACCGGTAATAACTTTTTCAGGAATTGAATCTCTTATTTCGTCTGCCGTTTTTGCAATACCGAAATCACTCAATTTAATATTACCGTCAAAAGATAACAAAACGTTTCCCGGAGAAATATCTCTGTAAACTATTCCGTATGCATTACCTGTGATGGAATCTCTGGCAATTCTGTTAGCATAATCGATGGCTTTTAACACGCTCATACAGATAAATGTAGATAATTGCCACGGAATTTTCGTATTCATTTCGTTGCATCTCTTGATTAAGTTCTCTAAATCCGTTCCTCTCACATAATCAAGAACTACGTAATACGAACCGTTGCTTCCCTGCCAAAAATGCTGAACTCTTACAATGTTATCATGTATAATATTTTTGGCTATTAACGCTTCTTTATAAAACATCTCTACAAATTTTGGTTGTGCATATTCAGGAAGGAGTTCTTTTATTGCTATGAAATTTCTTAAACTGAAATCGTATGCCTGCCAAACAATACCAAAGCCACCGACACCGATTTTTTTTACTGCGACGTACTGATTATTGATAAAAAGACCCAATTGCAATTCGTTCCTATTGGAAACAGGTTGGTTATTATCTGCCATCAATATCCCCTTTTACAATATTGTAAGTGTCAACGATACTAAACATTATAGTAGGAATTATAACATATTAATTTTATAAAAACAACATTTTTTTTATAAAACTTGTTTATTTTTCAGTACTATTTTGTTCTTCGCTCAAATTTTGATCTACAACATTACCAACATTTGTTTCGGCATTATCATTTGAATTATTTTCAACGGTTGCATTTTCTTGTATAACAGGTTGTTGTTCATTTGTATTATCGGCAACCGGCTGGTCACTATTTTCCTGGCTGTCAAACGGAAGTTCTTGAACTGTTTCTTGTTGGTTCGGCAAAACATCTTTTGCAACTTCAATAACCGGCAGTTCGCTTAAATGGCTCAAACCGAAATGTCTTAAGAACTCTTGTGTCGTTCCATACAACAACGGTCTTCCCAACGTTTCTTTTCTTCCTACGATTTTTATAAATTTCCTATCGGTTAAAGTATCTATAACTCCGCCGGAATCGACACCTCTGACATTATCGATTTCCGCTCTTGTAATAGGTTGTTTATATGCTATTATAGCAAGAACTTCCATCGCGGAAGGAGACAATTTCAATATTGTTTTTTCTTTAAGAAGTTTTTTTATCCAAATTGAATATTCCGGTTTTGTGGCAAATGTCCACCCGTCGGCAACAAACTTAAGTTCGTAAGCTCTGTTAAGCTGAACATATTCTTGTTGCAATTCTTGCATTATATCTTCAAGTTTTACATTTTCGGGTAACTCTTCTTTTACAACAGCTCTTATTTCTCTGATAAGCAACGGTTTATCAGAAACGAACAATAAAGATTCTATTACTTTTTTTAAATCACTAATTTCCATCTGTTACCCCTATATCTTTATTTTGAGAATTTACAGACTCAGGTTCCAATTTAAAATAATTTTCGGTTTGTTCGTGTTTATCCTCTTCGATAATTTGTTCCGGTATATTTTTTTCTATTTCTAAACTCAATTCATCTTTTTCTTCTTTTACGATACTTTCATTTTCTTCGTCGTTATTATACACTCTGTAAATTCTTATATCTTCGAATAACTCAGATTGTTTTGCAACAACTTGTTTATTTTTTACCAACTCCAAAACAGCCATAAAACATACCACCATTGCCGATCTCGAAGTTTGAATTTTTGCTATTTCACTGAATGTAAGATATTGTTTTCCCTCGAGAATATCAAGAATTTCCCTTATTTTTGTTTCTATGGGAATTTCTTTATACATTATCTCTCTAACTTCTTCCGGCAATGTTCTTAAAGCATTTTGGAAACTTTTTACAAGATCGTAAATTGTCGCATCTACTTCATAATCCTGTTCGGGAATTACAGGTTCGGGCCTGTAATATGTTTGTGAATATTCTTGTTCCTTATTGGATAAAAGTTTTGAAACTTCTTTATATTTTTGATATTCGAGCAACCTTTCTTTTATTTTATCTAATTCTATATCTGCATCTTCTTTATCTTTTTCGTTATCGGGATGCAACATTTTTGCTTTTATTTGCATAAGCGTAGATGCCATAACGAGAAAATCTCCGGCAGTATCAAGATCCAAATTTTGTATTGTATCCAAATATGCCAAATATTCGGTCGTTATTTCCGAAACTTGAATTTCCTGTATTTCAAGATCGGTTTTTCTAACCAAATGTAGAAGAAGGTCTAACGGACCTTCGAAAGTGTCTAAATGTACATCATATTCCATTAAAAAATACTCCGTATTTTTGTTTATAGTTTTTAGTTTGTGGTTTGTAGCTTACGGTAAAAATTTACCATGTAAATTTTTATTTTTTTTGTTTAAAAATTTTGTTTCACAAAATTTTACATTAAACTATAAACTATCAACCATAAACTGTCGTTTCTGTTTATCACAAAATCTTTACTGCTTTTTTTACTTCCTGCATTGTTTTATTTGCTTCAAATCTTGCTTTTTCTTTCCCTTCGTCCAATATCTTTTCTATGTATGCTTTATCTTTTAAAAGTTCGTTCCTTTTTTCCACCAACGGCTTTGAAAATTCGCACATCAAAGCGGTCAATTCTTTTTTACATTTTACACAACCTATACAACCTTGTTTACATTCCTGTTTTCTTGCTTCACTGTTTTTGTTGAAAAGTTCATGGAAAGCAAACACTACACAGCCTTCGGGATGACCTTCATCGGTAGCTTTTATTCTTAAAGGATCCGTGTACATCGTTTTAACTTTTTTTGCAATTTCATCTTCGGTTTCAGCTATAAGAATAGAATTTCCGTAAGATTTCGACATTTTTCTTTTATCAAGTCCGGGAACTTTTGCAGCTTTTGTAAGTAAAGCTTGCGGTTCCAACAAAACTTCACCGTAAAAATTATTAAATCTTCTTGCTATTTCTCTTGTCATTTCCAAATGTGCAAGCTGGTCTTCACCTACGGGAACATTTTGTGCTTTATACAGCAAAATATCGGATGCCATAAGAACAGGATATCCCAAAAATCCGTAATTGTTTAAATCTTTATTTTGAATTTCTTTTAATTGTTCTTTATATGTCGGACATCTCTGTAACCAACCTAACGGTGTTATCATCGATAAAATCAAAAACAATTCCGCATGTTCTTTAACTTCGGACTGTCTGAAAATTACAGCTTTTTTAGGATCTATTCCAACAGTTAGCCAATCGATAACCATATCAATAGAATCATCTTTTATTTTTGAAGTATCCGCATAATTGCTTGTTAATGCATGTAAATCCGCTACAGCATAAAAGCATTCGAAATCCTGCTGAATTTTAATCCAATTTTGTAAAGCTCCGAAATAGTGACCTAAATGTAATCTTCCTGTCGGTCTCATTGCCGATAAAACTCTTTTATTTACCATTATAAAATCCTTATTACATTGCTCCGCTTAACAATCTTATTAAAAAATTTGCCGCAGGAGCAATTATTTTCCACAAAACATTTGTCATAAGTAATATCAATATTATCCAAAAACCATACCTTTCTATTTTTGCATATTTTTGTGCCAAATCTCTCGGCAACAAGAACAAAACAACTCTCGAACCGTCCAGTGGCGGAATAGGTATTAAATTAAATATCATAAGAACAATATTTATAACTATAACATACTGCAATATAAGATATATAGATGCCATTATCGAAACATCGGCAAAAAAAGCTCTTATAATAAACATTATTGCACCTGCAGCCACCGCAAGTAAAAAGTTTGCCGTCACACCCGCCAACGAAACAAAAATCATATCTCGTTTTGGATTTTTTAAATTATACATATTAACCGGAACAGGTTTTGCCCAACCGAAAACCGGAGCACCGGTTAACATTAAAATCGCAGGAAGTATTATTGAACCGAATATATCTATATGATATATAGGATTCAAAGTAAGCCTGCCCAACAATTTTGCAGTGGAGTCTCCTCTCTTATATGCAACAAAACCGTGGGCTACTTCATGAACTATTACTGAAAACAATAATACTACTACAGATATAACATATTTCATTTTCGTTTGATTTATCAATATAAAATATCGTTAAATTTTATACTTTTTTATAGTTGGTTGTCAACAAAAACCACAAAGTGATTTTTGAGGTATGGATGCATGGAAGTATGGATGTATAGAAATGACTTAACTGTGAATTGTTTAATTTTTATTTTTTTTTGTATAATCAAACTTTGAATATTTGTTTTTTATTTTTTGAGGTTTAAAATGAAAAAAATTAAGTTGTTGGCAAAGATTTTCATCTGTATTTTAGCTTTCTTATTTTTACTCGTTGCGGCATTACATTTTGCACTCGTTTATTTTGCTCCATCGGAATCGGTAAAAAACAAAATTATAACTACAGTTCGCGAACAAATGTCGGCAGACATAAAAATAGATTCTATTGCCGCAAGTATATTTGATTTTCATGTAAAAGGAATATCTCTGGATGTAGCAGATCAAAACATGGCACGTATAGATGATGCATACATACATTTTTCTCTTATAAAATTGTTAAAAGGACAACTTAAAATAAACAGAATAACCATTGAAAACATGGATATTATCATTTCCAGAGACAAACAAGGTAAGTTTAATTTCGATCCTATATTAGAATCCCCAATGTTCAAAACAAATCCGGAAGAAGAGGCAAAAAAACAAGAAGAAAATAAAGATAACCCGGATGAAGAAAAAACAAATCCGTTAGATCTTTTATTGAATAGTACCCAATTACATAATTGCAATATAACATATATTGACGAGCAAGCCAATATGACCGTTACATTATCAAAAACCACTTTTGATATCAAAAGTTTTAAATTTGATAACTCTTTCAAACTCGATTTCTTTACGGATGTATACTTCAAAATGGATGAGATGGAAATAGAATCGTTAGATGTTGCATTAAGTGCCAATGCAAGTTTAAACGAAATGGATTTAGCAACAGCAGAACTTAAAATAGTATCTTTCATTTTAAGATTAAAAGATGCTGTTATTACAACAAAAGGTACTGTTTCCGATTTTAACAATCCAAAAGCAGATATATCAATAAAGATTAAAGATTTGTCTTCCGAAAGTTTATCGGAAATTGCAGAACTTCCGGAATTTAAAATACCTAAAATAGAAATTCAAACATTAACTAATGTAGATTTGGATAACAGTGTGGTAACATTTGAAAAGTTAAATATGGAAGTTTTAGATTCAACTTTAAATGCAACCGGAAACTTAAATTACGGCAAGGAAGAAGTTGAATACGACATAAATGTTATCATTAACTTTATATTAGATAAAATACACGATGTTACAAAACTTATAAATCCGTATAATCCTACAGGGACAATTCAGGCCAACCTTAATGTAACGCATAAAGCTTCAGTATTATCCGGTATAGTTTCTTTACTCAACATTTCCGCTTTCACACCGCAACTCGGAGATTTCTCGGAAATAAATTCACAAGTAAATATAAGTAGTATAAACGATATAAAAATTCCTTCTCTTACAGGAAAGTTAAACAAATATCCGTTTAAAAGTTCCGCATCTTACGTTGTAGGAAAAGATAAAGGGACAGTAACGGCAAACTTCACCGCCGACAGATTTTACGGAAAAATGGCTAAAGGTTATGAAGAAGCGGAAGCCAAACAAGAAGAAGAAAAGAAAATTGAACAGGAAGTGGCAGAAAAAGATAACAAGCCGCAAGAACAAGAAGAATCTTCTTTGCCTCCGTTAGATATCCTTGTTTCGGCAAACGTAAAAGATATGGATGTTCCTTACTTCATGGGTAAAAATATAAACTTTAAAATGGATATGAAAAAAGTAACTTCCGATATGAACAATGTTGTAGGTATATTAAGTTTAACTACGGATAACGGAACAATTAAAGATATTTATAAATTGACCGAAGCAAATACTGTTGTAAAAGTAATGTTCATGTCTTTAAAAATAGTAAGTGATGTAATAAATGCTTTAAATGTTTTAGAAATTTTAGGTAATATAGGCAGTGCTCTTCTTTCCTCCGACAAAGAAGAGGATAACATTACTGAAATGACAGAAGAACATGCACAGGAACAAAGTAAAAAGCTTGACGGAAAAATAGACTTTCTTTCATTTATAACCTCAATAAACTTTGAAGAAGGCAGAGGCCTTTTCGACAAATGCTCTTTTGTTTCAAATCTTTTATCTTTTAAAGTTACAGGTGAAATAAATTTCAGAGACGATTTATTAAAGATGACTGTAAATGCAGCCCCCGGAAGACATGAAGATGACGGTATAATGCCTTTAACGATGAAAATCGGCGGAACGATGGAAGAACCGAGCGGTTCGTTAAGTTTGTTGGGAAGTGTTACAACACTTGTAGGTGATGTTTTAATGAAAAATGCAGTATCCGATACATTGAAGTCAGGTTTTACAAAATTGTTGGGATTAAAAAAACATGATGAAAACGGAAATGAAATACCTGAACCTGAAACTCCTACAGATGCGGGAAATTTGCAAAATTCAGAAAATGTTGCAAGTACGGATAGTGATACAAGTACAGTAACAACTTCTACGGAAACAGAAAAAAATTAAACAACTATTTAAAAATTTTATTTAGTTTTGTATAATCATTGTTAAAAATAAAAAAGGAAAGGTGTAAAAAGTCATGAAAAGATTAGTTGTATCAGTATTGATGTTCGTAAGTATGTTTATTTTCGGTTGTGCAAAAGAACAAGTTCAGACCGCAGTTGCAACGGTAAACGGAGTAGAATTATCTTCCGTTGATTTTGACAACAATTTGGAAAGAGTAGTTAAGGTTGTTCAAGCTCAAAACCCTCAAAGTTTACAACAACCTTTTGCAAGAGACATTTTAGGCAAGAGAGTTCTTCAAGATATGATAATAAAAGAAGTTTTCTTACAACAGGCTAAGAAATCAAACATTGAAGCAACACAAGAAGAAATAGATGCCATCGTTTCAAAAGTAAAAGAACAATTTAAATTTAATGCCGATGGTAAAGAATTAACTCCGGAAGAAAAAGATGCTGCTTTAGATAATGCAATAAAAGCACAAGGTATAACAAAAGAAAAATATTTATCTACAATTGCCGAAGATGTAATAATAGAAAAATACAGAAGAGGTCTTATTTCAACAAACTTAAAACCTGTAAGTGACGAAGAAACGAAAATTTTCTTTGATAATGTTTCAGCTATTTACAATAACGATACAAAGAAGATAGCAGAATTGCAAAAAAATGAAGGCAGATATGCCGAAGCCAATGTTGTTGCACAACAATTAAAAGTTACTCTTGCCCCTAAAGCACAATTTGATTTGATCTTGGTTTATGCAGACAACAAAATGTCAAAAGAAGAATTGGCACAAAGAAAACAAATAGCAAACACAATAAGAAAAGAAATTAAAGATAAGTCAAATTTCGAAGACGTCGCACAAAAATATGCTAAACAAGAAGATTCAAGAATTTATTTTTCAAAGATGAGTGTATATGAAGGTATGAGACCGGTAGAATTATCATCAAAAGCTTTTAAATTAAATGTCGGCGAAGTAAGCAGTGTTTTTGAAATATTTAAAGATAATGCAGAACCTAATGCAGCTCAAGGATATTTTATAATGAATGTTGTTGAAAAAGTTGCAGGTCAGAAATTTACTTATGAATCTTTTGAACAACAATTGAAAGATTATATAAACCAAAAAAGATCCGAAAGTATAATTTCACAAGCAGTACAGACTTTATTAAAAGAAGCAGACGTAAAAATAATTAAAACTTTTAAGATGGATAAGGTTGCAGAAAGTTCAAACACAGCCGAACAACCTGCAGCTTAACAGAAACAAAATATTTATAAATAAAAAAAATAGCTCATGTTGTAATAACATGAGCTATTTTTATGAGCTTGAAAAGTTCTAGCTGCCGATTGCTGCAGCCAAAACAGCTAAACAAAGCCCCGTTCCCAAGCATGTCAATGCAATATCACTACTGTTATTGTAGGAGTAATAAACAACTTTGTCTTGATGATGTTTGTGGTGCGGTTTATGAGCAGGTTTATGATGAGTTTCTTTATAAACCTTTACAACTTTTACCTCTTTCTTGTGATTATCTTTCTTATGAACATCTTTATGAGCAGGTCCCTGCACTTTTTTTTCGATCTTAGGCTTGTTACTGTTAGGAACTTTACTTCCGTGTCCGTTTGCAGCAAAACTTGAAGTTGTAAGTCCGAACATCAACATTAAACTTAACAAAATTTTTGTAATTTTTAAATTTCTCATTTTGGTCCCCCTTTAAAACTTTTTTCAATTACACAATTAAGACAAAACAAGAAATAAAAAAGTTACAGTATTATTTTTACATTATAATGTCAGCAAGTTTAAATTCTATGGCTTTTTGAAGTTCGGCAACGGTTGTTTCTATTTGGTAACCTATTTTTCCCGCACTGAAAATAATTATTGGGTTATTTTGTGCTGACATATCTATTACGGTAGTAAAAAATTTTTTCATACCGAGAGGTGAACAACCGCCGTGAACATATCCCGTTAAATTAAATAAATCTTTTTGTTTAAGCATTTCAACGGATTTTTCTCCAACCGATAAAGCGGCCTTTTTTAAATCGAGCTCTTTTGCTACCGGAACTAAAAAAACATAATGATTTTTGGATTTTGCAACCGTTACAAGTGTTTTAAAAACATATGCGGGATTTTGATTTAATGATTGAGCAACCTCTATACCGCTTATTGCTTTGGAACTGTCATAAGAATAGGTTTTATATTCTGCATTACTTTTATCTAATATTCTCATTGCATTTGTTTTTATCATATGTTTTTATCCTTAATTTAAAAGAAAAAGACCTATGATTTTTAGTCATAGGCCTTTTATATTTTTTAAATATTACCATTTATAAGATGCACCTATATTACCGCCGAACTGCGATACTGCACCGGCATCAACACTCAAATCAAGTGAAATATTAAGATTTGAATTTATGTCATATGCACATCCCAATCCTCCGGAGAAAGATGTACCGGCAACTTTTGTACTTTCAATTTCAAATTCATAATCTTGTGCATTCATAAATCTGCTCTTTGTAGTGAATTTATCTCCTGCTAAAATTTGTTTAATCGCAGTCGATACATACCAATTAAACGGTGAAACAGCTCTGCTTTGTAAACCTACACCTATTCTTGCTTCAGCCTTTGAATATGTATCTTTAGCTATTTTTAATCTCTGTTCGGTATCTCCGTCTTCTTCAATATCTCCGTTAGAAACTACCGCACAATTTGCACCTACAATAGGTCTTATGGATACTCTGTCGTTAAAATCATATTTGTATCCTGCTTCCACATCAAGACTTATCGTGTTTGTAGTATATTTAGATGTTATTTTTTGTTTATTAAATCTTAAAGTTCTTGTTGTATCATAGTCTTGCATAGAGTAACCTATTAAACCTTTAACATCTATACTATCATTAATTTTGTAGTCTCCATACGCATTAACACCGGCATCAATAACATCTGCTTTATCATCCATTTGTTTTAACTCGCCTTGTCCGTAAAAACCTGCAATACCGAATACCAAATTATCTTCTTTAATCGTATCGTATCCGGCAATCAAGCCGTACATATTATTTTCAAATTTAGGATTTTCTTCATTTTCGGCAACAGTGAAATTAGTTGTATAAACTTGTGCCCAAACTCTGTTTACATCTTCTCTTCTTTCGGAATAATCGTTTAGTCTGTTATAAATAATTGATGCTTTAGAGAACATCGTACTTGCCATAAACGAATTTGCATAGAAAATACCGGATAAATCTTGAAGAGCATTAAGGAATTGAGTTTTATCACCCGTATCTACATATGTTGAATAATACTGATTTAATGTAGCTAATATTGCCTCCATTGAAATTGCCGTCACATCATCGGAAGCTATTTTATTAAATGTATCTATCATTTCTTCCTGATTTTTTGTTGCTCCGGGTATATTGTACAAATCAAATTTCTGTGCTATTGCCAAGAAAATAGAATTTCCTCTTAAAGCTGTACTTACGCTGAATTTCGGATCACCTAAATTTATGTCAATCGTGTCAAAAATCTTATTTGTAGTATTTTCAAAAGAATAACTTCCCGTAAAAGTTATAAACTCAAATTCTTTTACTCCACCGGAATCATCATCAGCAAAATTAATATTTGATACACCATTAACATTTTCGTTATTTCCGACAATATTAACATGCAATGTAACATTTTTCTGAACGGTTATATCTCCGTTAATATCCAAAATATCCGTTTTATTGTTCTCAGTATCAATATCTATATATAACTTTGAACCGGACTCAAAAGAAACATTTCTTGCTTTCAATGTTTCTCCTGTTTCGCCATCAGAACCGACATATACTTTTGAAGCATCCCTAACATTAACATTAGCATTAAGATTTCCAAAACCTTGAACAATTGTATTTTTTAAATTAATAGTTGTTGCATTTATAACTGATGTAGCTTTTTGTAAGTCTATTGTGGCATCACTACAATCAATAACATCGGCATTTATAGTTGCATTATTATTAATAATGTTTCCTGAAATCATTCTCAAATCCGCGAGATCTAAAGTAGATGTCGATACTGATAAAGTACCACCGCTTGCCATCGATAAATTATTAGAAATTGTTGCGTTTGTCTGTCTTCCGTTATTGTCTTCAATAGATAACCAAGCATTTTCTCCTTCTATTGTAATGGAACCTACATCAATGTCGGATTTTACAAGTAAATTTCCGCCCAATGCTCTTATTTCGCCCATTTCAAAGATAGCTCCGGGTTTGTTGGAAGCTATTGTCATTGTGCCTTCACCTGATTTTGCTAATATTCCCGTATACTGTTCATCAAAAGTTATCTTATCTCCTACAAAAGAAAAGTCGTCGTCATTCTGTATTTCAAAACCGGCTTTAACACTGATATTATTTCTCAATACAACACCTGAAGATTCTATAATCAATTTCGAAAGATTTACCGAATCGGTTCCCAAAAACACAAATGCTATATTTTCATCTATACTATTCTCATCATAAATACCTATACCGCCATCTAAAACAGTTATTTGCTTATCAGCAACAGATTCTGCATAAGCAAAATGAGATGTATTGCTTACAGAAAAAATTCCACCTTTATCCATCAAAACTTCGCCCGAAGCTGTCATAGTCGTATTTTCTATTCTAAACTCTCCTCCGTTCACATATAAGCTGTCTAAAGCAAAATCGCCATTCCCATCGGCAACAAATTTCCCGTCCCCGGATTTTACTATAATCGGAACTACAGGATTCTCCACACCAAATTTAAATTTACTCATTTCTGCCGTTACTGTTACAGGTTCTTCCTCATTCAATTCCTCTTCATCTTCAGTAGTTGTCGGACCAACAACAAACTCTATATTTTTAGCAATGGTTATGGAACTTACAGCAATAGTTTCGTCCGACAAAACAGCATCACTCATTATATGGAACTTTGAGAAAGAATCCACTGCTGTCTCTGTACTATGGAAAACTACAGCTGTTGCGGAAGAAATACACTTATCATTAAATATTATTAAGTCCCCGTTGAAGATATCAATACCATTATCTTTTACTGCTGCATTTTCTCTAACTTCCAAGAATGCTTGCTGCCCATCCAAAGAAAAATAAGAATCCGATGCCACGCCCTTATCCAAAATAAATCCACCTTCGGTTATTGTAAAAGTGGAAATATTTATTTTCCTGTCGACACCTTCAGCTTCGGCTATTATTGCGTTACCAAGACCGTTTTTAACAAATTCCGCTTCATATCCGGGTCTCGCGTCGTAACGAACCAAATCACCCTTCAAATACATGTTCTGACCGTCAGCAACATCCAAAATGGCACCTTTTTTAACATGTATATTATTCGTTAAATTTATATCGCCGGTTGTTGTTTGTGATGATACACCGATTGAAGCATAAGTATCAGAATCGTTATCAAACATTATTTTTCCGGTTCCTATTGAATTCGATGTTGCAAGTAATAAACCACCTTCCGTAATATACGTTCCTTTTTCATAAGTATTGTTTCCGGAAAGAGTTACGGTTCCTGTACCCAATTTATGCAAATACATTTCACCGTTAAGAGACCCCGAATATGTCTTATCGGAATCTTCTTTTAAAGCCACCTCAAAAAAAGCAAATTCTTTTAATTCATCTTTCGTTGTATTTACAACACTTATTGAGTTAGATGCCAACCCATCAACATCTGTAACTAAATAATTCGATTCTCCGCCCTTTTCACCACCGAAATTTATATGAAAATTCTTAGCATTGTTCGTACCGGATAATACCAATGCTGAATTTCTATACATTGAAAAATTTAAGTTGTCGTTACCTTCTGCAGTATCTATGTCCCCTTTAAGCTCAACCACACTGCATGATACAATAGAAATTCCGCCTCCGGAACTCGTTATACTACTGGAATATACATTCGCTGTTAGTTGTCCATTACTTATATCTGTAATAGCCGTAGACGGATTTAATGAATTGTAACCATCTAATGATAACGAACCTCCAGAAGCAATATATATCTTACCTTTTGTTCCTAAACTGCTTTGAGTACTTACGCGAATAGTTCCTTCTTCAATTCGCCAGGAATAGCCTGTGTTTGCCCCCGTCAATCCCGATCCGTCAACATGAATATTTTCAATATTGTCATCTTGTAAATACAACACTCCTACACCTTGTTTTACAATCGTTCCGTCGCCGGACAAATAAGATGTTCCTCCTTTCTTACCTAAGGCAACATGTCCGCAGGTTGGATCCCACTCTTCTCCTTCTTTATTTCCATTAAAATTAACATTGATAACTGCTCTGTTGGAATTAACAATCAAATCATTTTGTATACTAACAATATTGTTTTTGTTTTCCAAAGTAGGTGCACCTACATCTTTAACAACATAAACATACGTCGTACTGGACCCTGTAGCCTCATTGTATGTTGTTGTAGACTCTCTTGCTGTAGGAAGAATATGATCTTCGCTTGTTTTGCTTGAAACACCCTCGAACGTCAATTTTGTATCGGTATCTCCGTTTTCAAAAACAATTTCGCCTAAAAACAAATTTGCTCCTCCGGTTGTTTGCCTGTTTTCGTATATTTTTTCTTTTGTTGGATAATCGAACATATCAAAATTTAAATTTGCACTACCGATTTCAATATCCTCACTGTTAAACTTTTTTCGGTACTGTATAGATACATTGTTCGGTGACGTTATCAAATTATATTGGTTTCTTAAAGACAACTCACTTCCCGAATTTAAAATTAATTGACCACCCTGGTCAATAGATAAGGTCGCTAAATTTTCTTCTTGGGCATAAGTATCTGTAGTGGTTTGAGTCACTGATCCTGTTTCGGGGTCAGGCTCGGATGTATCAACTACAGTATTTTTATGAACATATTCCCAATCGCTATCAAGTACGACTCTTGTTCCTGCTCCTATATTCACATTATCATAAACGTTATATTTATGATACCAAGTATTATCCATGTAAGGATCTGTTTCTCTAAAATCAAACAACAAATTTTTACCTTCGTCGATTTCAAGATCATTTGGATTTCCTGCAAAGACAAAACCCGTCGGAATACAAAAAAGACCCAAAACTAAAAAAACAATAAGTTTTTTTAAATTCATTAATCCTCCAAAATATTTATAAATATTTGTGTAAAAATCATATAAATGTATAACGACATAATTATAGTATATTTTTAAATTAATTTCTATAATTTTTTATAAAAAAAACAGGCACCGTACCTTTCCGGTAAAGTGCCTGTTATATTTTTAGTTGTTTTAAACTATATAACCAATTTAACTACTGCCATTTCTGCAGCATCGCCTCTTCTTAATCCGAGCTTAAATATTTGTGTGTATCCACCGTTTCTTTCTTTATATCTCGGAACTAAAACTTCAAAAACTTTCTTAACAACTTCTTTATCCGTTATCTCGGAATGCAAAGCTTTTTTAGCATTCAAATCTGCTGCTTTTGCTTTTGTTATGAGCTTTTCAGCATATCTAACAACTTCTTTTGCTCTGGGAACGGTTGTTGTAACTTTCTCGTGCAAGAACAAAGATGTTGTCATATTTCTCATCATAGCTCTTTTATGTGATGGTGTAACTGCCAATTTTCTTGTATTATGATTTTTTATCATTATAATTGCTCCTTCAAAGACAAGCCGATTGCCGACAATTTTTCTTTAATTTCTTTCAACGAAGTTTTTCCGAATTTATCGAATTCCATCAAATCAACTTCGGAATAAGAAATAAGCTGTCCTATTGTTTCTATTTCTGCATTTTTCAAACTGTTTGAAGCTCTTGTTGTTAAATCCAATATACTGATTGGTTGAGCTTTCAATTCTTCGGTTTTATCTTCCTGTTTTGGTTGTTCTGCTGCTACAGCTTCTTGTTGTGCTTCGTCAGCAACGGAAGCTTCACCGGTGAAAATTGTAAGCGTATTTCTTAAAATTTTTGCCGATTCTATTAAAGCATCCTGCGGTGTAATTGAACCGTCTGTCCATATTTCCATAACGAGTCTGTCATAGTTTAAATCTTGACCTACTCTGGTATTTTCAACCTGATAGTTTACTTTTGTTATAGGAGAAAACAAAGCATCCATAACAATTGTATTTGCTGCATATTTGTGTTCTTTTATAGATTCTGCTCTAACATATCCTCTGCCTTTAGAAACTTCCATTTCCATTTCCAAAGTTGTTCCCGCATCTATGTTGGCAATTTCCTGTTCCGGATTCATAATCTCTACGGAAGCATTTTTTTCTATATCTGCAGCCGTAACTTGTCCGCCTTTATTTACTTTCAAGTAAATCTTTTCAGGACCGTCAGAATTTAATTTAACTCTGATTTTTTTAAGATTAAGAACTATTTGTAAAGCATCTTCTCTAACACCTTTAAGAACAGCATATTCGTGATCTGCACCTTTTATTGTAACAGAAGTTATAGCTGCACCTTCAATACTTGAAAGCAATATTCTTCTTAAAGAGTTACCGATTGTATTACCGTAACCTCTATCAAAAGGCTGAGCAATAAATCTTCCAAAAGTCTTTGTAGCTGTTTTTTCTTCTAATTGTAATTTCTTTAATTTTTCTAAATCTGGCATTTTCATGCTATATTACTCCATTTTAACCCACTGTCTTTCAAGCGGTTATTTTTTATTTTGAATAGAATTCTACAATCAACTGACCATTTATAGGATGTGAAAAATCTTCCTTTAAAGGTTCATTAACAACTTTGCCTTCAATAGCATTTTTATCAAATGTTAACCAACTCGGAACCGCTACCGGGTTTTCCATAAGTTTCTTTAAATTAACATTATCTTTATAACTTGCTTTAACTGTTATAACATCATCTTTTTTAACTTGATATCTAGGAACATCTATCTTCTTTCCGTTAACACAAATTAATCCGTGCATAACCATTTGTCTTGCATTCTTTCTTGAATAAGAAAGACCTAATTTATAAACAACATTATCGAGTCTCATTTCAAGAAGTTTCAACAATGTATCACTTGTAAGACCAGGCATCTTTTCTGCAACAATGAAATATCTCTTAAATTGTTGCTCGGTTAAACCGAATACTCTTCTTGCTTTCTGTTTTTCTCTCAAATGTTTTCCGTAATCTGAAATTTTACCTTTCTTTGCTCCGTGTTGTCCCGGTGCATTTTTACCTCTTTTTCTGTCTAATGCACACTTTGTAGAGCATCTTTCACCTTTTAAAAATAATTTTTCTCTTTCTGCCCTGCATTGTTTGCAGGCTGAACCAATATAACGAGCCATCTATTAAAATCCTCCGAATAATTTTTACCTTTTTATATTACAAAACTACTATACTCTTCTTGGCTTTGGCGGACGGCAACCATCATGAGGAACCGGCGTAACATCCTTAATTGCAGATATCATAAGTCCCGAAGATTGAAGTCCTCTTATTGCAGTTTCTCTTCCCGGCCCAGGACCGTTAACGAAAACTGAAACTTGTTTTACGCCGCAATCCATAGCTTTTTTACCTACTGCTGCAGCTGTCATTTGAGCCGCAAACGGAGTTCCTTTTTTTGCACCTTTAAATCCCGAACCGCCTGCTGATGCCCAAACCAATGTATTTCCTTTATCGTCGGTAATACTAACGATTGTATTGTTAAATGTTGACTGAATATATGCTCTTGCCATTCCGCCGGCAAATTTTATTTTTCTTTTTGATGAGCTAACTTTCTTTTCTGCCATTATCTTTAAGCCTCCAACTTATATTTGACACTATTTTTTATTTTTTTGCACCTTTAGCTTGTGCTGCTTTTCCTGCACCTGCACCTACGGTCTTTCTCTTTCCTCTTCTTGTTCTTGCATTTGTTTTACTTCTTTGTCCTCTTACAGGAAGATTTCTTTTATGTCTCATTCCTCTGTAACTGCCGATATCTATCAATCTCTTGATATTAGCTTGAATTTCTCTTCTCAAATCACCTTCAACCTTATATTCTTTCGTGATAAGATTGTTGATTTGGTTAACTTCTGCTTCCGTAAGATCTTTTACTCTTTTTGCAGGATCAAGATTAAGTTCTTTGATAATCGCATCTGAAAAAACAGGTCCGATACCGTAAATATATCTCAATGCTATATCTAATCTTTTGTTTTTTGGTAAATCTACACCGGCAACTCTTGCCATCTTTTCCTCCGCTAAAAATATTTATTTTATATTATTTGACTTCTAAATTCAACAACTTAAAAATTAACCTTGTCTCTGTTTGTGTCTTGGGTCATCACAAACAACTCTTACAACACCTTTTCTTTTTATAACCTTACATTTTTGGCATATAGGTTTTACTGATGCTCTAACTTTCATTATTTTACTCCTATTTATCTCTATATGTGATTCTTCCTCTTGTTAAATCATAAGGAGAAAGTTCAACTTTTACTTTGTCGCCCGGCAAAATTTTTATGTAGTGCATTCTCATTTTGCCACAAATGTGTGCCAAAATTACATGACCGCCTTCTATTTCTACTTTGAACATTGCATTCGGCAACGATTCAAGTATTTTACCGGTAACTTCAATTTTTTCTTCTTTTGCCATTTTTTTACCTTCGGTACTCACTTTTTATCTTAAAAAAGATAACCCTGCACACTACTGCCGTTACTTTTTGGTTAAAATTTCATAACCTGTTTCCGTTACGGCAACAGTATGTTCAAAATGAGCACACATACTACCATCTCTTGTTACTACTGTCCAATTGTTGGATAACACATCGACTTTATGTGTTCCGACATTGACCATTGGCTCTATAGCAATAACCATACCCGGCACTAATCTCGGTCCTGTTCCTGGTTTTCCGTAGTTAGGAACACTCGGTTCTTCATGCAGATGTCTGCCAAGCCCGTGACCGCAATAATCACGAACTATTGAAAATCCGAAAGGTTCTACATAACTTTGGACTGCGTAAGAAACATCTCCCAACCTATTGCCCGGTTTGACCTGCTCTATAGCCTTATATAATGAGTCTTCGGTAACTTGTAAAAGTTTCTGTGTTTGTGCATCTATCTTACCTACGGGATATGTATAAGCCGCATCTGAATAATACCCCTGATAAATACAACCCACATCAACAGTTACTATGTCTCCTGAAGAAAGTCCACGAGAGTCATTCGGTATCCCATGAACAAGCTCATCATTAACTGAAACACATGCCGATCCGGGAAAACCACCGTATCCCAAAAAAGCAGGTTTCATTTTAAAAGAACTTATCATTCTGTATACTTCAACGTCTATATCTTTCGTAGATAATCCCGGCTTTATAAAAGATTTTAAACTTTCCAAAATTTCCGCAGTTGCTTTACATGCAACTCTCATTTTGTCAAGTTCTTCTTTACTTTTTAATTCAATGTTGCTGGCCAAGATATCCTTCTTATTTTACATTATTATTAACAAAATTTTCAATCTGTTCGAAAACTTTATCCGGAGAAACCGCACCGTCTATTTTTGCAACAACACCGCTTTTATCGTAGTATTCCGCTAACGGTTTTGTTTGCTTTTCATAAACAACCAATCTTTCCTTTATTGTATCCGGATTATCATCTTTTCTTTGCATAAGTTTTGCACCGCAAAAATCGCAAATGCCTTCTTGTTTAGGCGGTTTTAATTCTATATTAAAACTGCCGCCGCATGAAGGGCAAACTCTTCTTCCGGCTAATCTTTTTATAACTTCTTCCTGTGCAATATCTATATAAAAAACTGCTGCTATTTTTCTGTTTAATTGTTGTAAAAACTTATCAAGCTCTTGTGCTTGAAATATTGTTCTCGGAAAACCATCCAACAAAAATCCGTTTTTACAATCGTCTTTTTGTAATCTTTTTACAACCATGTCAACAATCACACTATCCGGAACCAACTGACCCGAAGTTAAATATTTTGCAAACATAGGATCATCTTTAGCTTCTCTTATCATATCACCGGTAGAAAGGTGAACTACATTAAATTTACTGCTTATTGTTTTTGCTTGTGTTCCTTTTCCTGCTCCCGGAGGTCCGAATAATATAAAATTAAATTGTTTCATAGTTTATTCTCTTAAAATTATTTTATGTTAAACCATCTGCCTTTAATTCTGCCTTCTTTCATGAAACCTTCATAATGTCTCATTATAAGGTGAGATTCTATCTGACCGATAGTATCCAAAGATACACCCACAACGATAAGTAATGAAGTTCCGCCGAAGAAGAAAGGTGCAGACATCATGGTTCTTAAATAATCAGGCAAAACTGCTATACATGCTACAAACAATGCACCGCCCAATGTAACTCTTTCCAAAACTTTCTGAATATATACTGCTGTCGGTTCGCCCGGTCTGATTCCCGGAACAAATCCGCCTGACTTTTTCATATTTTCCGCTAAATCTTTCGGGTTGAAAGAAATTGAGTTATAGAAATAACAGAAGAATATTACTAAGCCTGCATATACTAAATTATAAACCCATGAACTTCTGTTAAACCAATCTGTTATTGTTTTTGATACGGGAATTCCCCATACTGTCCAATCCGGAGCAAACTGTGCAATTGTCAAAGGAGCTGACAAAATTGATACTGCGAAGATAACTGCGATAACACCGGACTGATCAACTTTAATAGGCAAGAAAGATGTTTGTCCGCCGTACATTCTTCTTCCAACCATTCTTTTTGCATAGTTAATAGGAATTCTTCTTTGTGCTGTTTCTACCCAAACAACGAGTGTCAAAACAACCAAGACCAAAGCCAACAAAACTATTGCCAAAAGCAATGAAAGTTCTTCCATTTGTATAAGTTTTATAACACCTGCACATGCGGACGGAAGTCTTTCAACGATACCTGCAAAAATGATTAAAGAAATACCGTTACCGATACCTCTTTCCGTTACCTGCTCACCGAGCCACATTATAAGAACAGTTCCCGTTACAAGTGTAAATACCGTCATAACCATCCAAGACATTGTAGGATCCAAAACTATAGGCATACCGCTTGGGGTAGGCATTCTCATTATAGCCATTGTAAGACCGAACGATTGTATTGCACCGAGTATAAGAGTTCCGTATCTTGTAATTTGGGTAAGTTTTTTTCTTCCCTGCTCGCCTTCTTTTGCCAATCTGTCTAAATAAGGAATAACATGGGCACCTTGCATCAAACTCATGATAATGGATGCGTTGATGTAAGGCATAATACCCATTGAAAAAACAGACATTCTGTTTAATGCTCCACCGGAGAACATATCTAAAAATCCGAGCAACCCGTTACTGTTTGCCTCAAACAAAGATCTTACGGCATCGGCATTGATTCCCGGAATAGGTACTGCTGCACCTATTCTGTAGGCAACGATTATCGCTAATGTAAATAACACTTTACTTCTGAGTTGTGGTATCTTAAAGATATCTGCAATTTTATTAAACATAATTATTCCCTATATATAAATTTTAATTACTTAACTATTTCAGCTTTTCCGCCTGCTTTTTCTATTTTTTCTTTTGCTGTTTTTGAAAAAGCATCTGCTTTAACGACGAAATTTTTCTTTACATCGCCTTTAGCAAGAATTTTTACCAAACCGTTTTTCTTTATTATTCCGGCTTTTTTAAGAGATTCTTTTGTTATTTCGGCACCTGCATCGAATTTTGATTCGATTGAGCTTACATTAACAATTTCATATTCCGTACGGAACATTGCATGACTGAAACCTCTCTTAGGGGTTCTTCTAACGATAGACATCTGTCCACCTTCGAACCAAGACATTTTTCCGTCACCGGATCTTGCTTTTTGGCCTTTATGTCCTCTCGTTGAGGTTTTACCGTGACCTGAGCTTTCACCTCTACCAACAATTTTCTTTCTATGTTTTGCACCTGCTGCAGGTGCTAATGTGTTAAGACCTATCATATTTCTGCAACCTCTTTATTTCTTATTTTAGCAACATCTTCTTTTGTTCTTAAACCTTTCAATGCTTCTATTGTTGCATAAACAACATTAAATTTGTTTGCTGTTCTCATAGACTTTGTAAGAATATCTGAAATTCCTACTGCTTCAAGAACGGCTCTAACAGGACCACCGGCAATAACACCTGTTCCAGGAACTGCAGGTTTCAACAAAACTTTTCCTGCACCGGAAACTCCGATGATTTCGTGTGGAATTGTTGTGTTTCTTAAAGCTATAGATACCATGTTCTTTTGAGCATAAGCACTGCCTTTTTTAATTGCAGCTTGAACTTCGTTTGCTTTACCTAAACCACAACCTATTTTACCTTTGCCGTCACCAACAACTACCAAAGCGTTAAAAGAGAATCTTTTTCCACCCTTAACAACTTTTGCAACTCTGTTGACAGCTACTACGGTTTCTATTAAACCGCTTTCATTTTCATTTTCTTTTTCTTTTTTATTTACTTTATTATCAGCCAACTTATCCCCCTGTACGACAACAAGCCAATTATATAAATTTTTAGTTTTAATTAAAACTCAAGTCCACCGGCTCTTGCTTCGTCGGCAAGTGCTTTTACTTTACCGGTATAAACTTTTCCTGCTCTATCGAAAACAACTTTTTTAATATTCTTTTCAACAGCTTTTTTAGCAATCAATTGTCCTACTGCTTTTGCTGCTTCAATGGTATCTGTAGATTTTAATGTACCTTTAATTTCTGCAGACAAAGTTGATGCTGCTGCCAAAGTAAAACCTTTAGAATCGTCTATTACTTGTGCATAAATATGTTTATGACCACATTTAATATTGAGTCTTGGTCTTTCAGTTGTTCCTTCAACTTTACTTCTTATTCTTTTCTTACGAAAACCTAATCTTATTTTTGAACTTTTCATTTACAACCCTCTATTTATTTATCAGATTATTTCTTAGAACCTGCTGCTGCTTTACCTGCTTTTCTAATAATCTTTTCACCGACATATTTTATACCGAATCCTTTATATGGTTCCGGCGGTTTTACAGCTCTGACTTGTGCTGCAAAAGCTCCTACTTTTTGTTTATCTGCACCAGAGATTGTTAATGTAGGAATTTTGTCTTGTGTCATACCGGTAACAACTTTTATTCCCTCGGGAATATCCAATGTTACTGTATGAGAATAACCTACTGTCAAAGTGATTTGTTTCCCGCTAATAACAGCTTTAAAACCCAAACCGTCAAGTTCAAGTTCTTTTTTGTATCCGCTTGTTACACCTTCAATCATATTGCAAACAAGACCTCTCATAAGACCTTGCATCATATTTGCTTCTTTTGATTCTGCTTTTTGTTCCAATGTAACAGTTGAATTTTCAATTTTTACATTTATTCTCTCATCGATTAATTGAGAGAGTTTTCCATTTGCACCCGAAATTTCCAAAATTCCGTTTTTGAATTCTGCTTTTACTTTTTCAGGTATTGTTATTGGTTTTTTTCCTAAGCGACTCATTTCAAAACCTCATATTTAAATTTTACCAAACATATCCGATTACTTCGCCACCGACTCCGGCTTGTTTTGCTTTTTTGCTCGACATCATTCCTTTTGATGTAGAAATTATTGCTACACCGAAACTGCCGAGAACATTTTTCAATTCTTCAGCTCTTTTGAAAATTCTCAAGCTTGGTTTTGAGCTTCTTTTTATTCCCTGAAGAACTGCCTTTCCGTTTACATCATACTTCAAATAAACTCTTAAAACACCTTGTTTTTGATCTTCAATGTGTTTATAGTTTGCAATATATCCTTCTTCTTTCAAAACTCTTGCTATTTCTGTTTTTACTTTTGAAGATGGGATATCAACTTTTTCATGAAGTTTTGCATTCGCATTGCGAATTCTAACAAACATGTCTGATATAGGATCTGTAATCATTACACCTAACCTCTTTTTAATTTTAAATTACTTCTAACTGCAAATTACCAACTTGACTTTGAAACACCCGGTATTTCACCGTTGTGTGCAAGTTTACGAAAGCATATTCTGCATAAACCGAAATCTCTGTAGTAGCCTCTAGGTCTTCCGCACAGGCGACATCTATTCCTGAACCTAGTTGCAAACTTTTGAGGTTTGCGCATTTTTGCTTCTGCTGATGTTGTTGCCATAAACGCCTCTATTTTTTAAAATTTATATACATTGTTTACTACAATGTCCGTCAATAACTACTATTTTCTTTTCTTGAAAGGCATACCTAAAAATTCCAATAATGCCTTTGCATGTTCATCTTTCTTTGCCGTCGTTACGATTGTTATATTCATTCCTCTGGGTTTATCGGATTTTTCAACGTTGATTTCAGGGAATATATACTGTTCCGTAAGACCGATATTAAAGTTTCCTCTACCGTCGAATTTATTAGGTTCTACACCTCTAAAATCTCTGATTCTAGGCATTGCAATGTTCATGAGTCTGTCTAAGAACTCAAACATCATTGCTCCTCTTAAAGTAACTTTAACACCTATCGGCATACCTTCTCTGATTTTAAAGTTGGAAACTGATGCTTTTGCTCTGCAGGTAACAGGTTTTTGACCGGTTATAGCTGCAAGTTCCGCACTTGCTGTTTCCAAAACTTTAACATTTTCTTTTGCTTCTGAAAGTCCGATGTTTATAACAACTTTTGAAACTTTCGGAACTTCGTTTGCATTCTTAAAACCGAACTCTTTTTCCAAAGCCGGTATTACATTTTTTACATACAATTCTTTTAATCTAGGAACTTGATTCATATTTATCTTCCCTTATAACTAAACTATAATTTCTCCGCATTTTCTGCAAACTCTAACTTTCTTTCCGTCTGACAATTTGTCAAATTTAGGTCTGTTAGGTTTATTACATTTCGGACATACCAACATAACATTTGAGATTGAAATAGGTGATTCTTTTTCTTTTATACCACCCGGGTCTCTCTGTGTAGGTTTTGTATGTCTTTTAACAAAGTTAACCTTAGAAACGACAACTTTATTGGTTTCATCATAAACCTTTAAAACTTCGCCCTCTTTACCTTTGTCTTTTCCTGCTAAAACTACAACTTTATCTTTTTTCTTAATGTTAAGCATATTTCTATCCCGTTAAACTTAATTATATTACTTCCGGTGCAAGAGAAATAATCTTAAGATAATTTGCTTCTCTCAACTCTCTTGCTATAGGGCCAAATATACGAGTACCTTTTGGTTCCCCTTCATCGTTGATGATTACTGCTGCATTATCATCAAATCTGATATATGTTCCGTCTTCTCTGCGATATTCTTTTGCTGTTCTAACGATAACAACCTTAACAACATCACCTTTTTTAATGTTGCCGTGAGGTATAGCATCTTGAACAGAAGCCATTACAACATCACCGAGACCGGCATATCTTCTTTTCAAACCTTTCATAACTCTGAAGCATCTTACTTTTTTTGCTCCTGAATTATCTGCTACATTTAAAATTGTTCTTTCTTGAATCATTGTCTTTTTCCTTATGCTTTGTTTACAACTGCCGTCAAAATCCATCTTTTGGTTTTTGACATAGGTCTTGATTCCATTATAGAAACTAAATCACCCATTTTAGACTCATTTTTTTCGTCATGAACAGAAAATTTAGATTTTACTCTTATTATTCTGCCATACAATGGATGTTTAATTGTTCTTTCAACAGCTACAACTCTTGTTTTAGAAGACTTGTCGCTAACTACTATTCCTTGCATTACTTTTCTTTTTCCTCTAGCTTCCATTGTTCCTTCCTATTGGGAATTAGTTTCCCTTTTTTTGCTCAGCAAGAAGAGTTTTTATTCTTGCTATTGTTCTTCTCATCTCTCTTATTTCGAGAGGATTTTTTACCGGTGCCGTTGAGTTTCTAAACTTTAACTTGTAGTATTTATCTTCTAATTCAACAAGTTTAGCATTCAATTCAACCGATGACATACTTTTTATTTCTTGCCAATTTTTCTGTTTCATCTTTCTCTTCCGTTATTATATTTCTTGTCTTACTAAAATTTTGCAATGTATCGGAAGTTTATCTGAAGCAAGTTTCAATGCTGCTCTTGCGTCTGCTTCAGGAATACCTTCCATTTCAAACATTACTCTGCCGGGTCTAACTACGGCTACCCAAAATGCTGGATCTCCTTTTCCTTTACCCATTCTGGTTTCTGCAGGTTTCTTCGTAATAGCTTTATCCGGGAATACTCTTATCCAGATTTTTCCGCCTTTTTTTGTGTATTTTGTCAAAGCTATACGAGCTGCTTCGATTTGGTTACTGTTTAACCAAACCGGCTCAAGAGCTTGAAGTCCGAAAGTACCAAAAGAAAGAGTTGTTCCGCCTTTTGCATACCCTTTCATTCTTCCTCTTTGAGTCTTTCTGTATTTTACTCTCTTTGGCATCAACATATATTTTGTCCTTCCTTACTTATTATCTTGGCCAACTTGTGAAGCACCTACTTCTTCAACATTTTCAACAAGTTTAGCTTCTTCTAAAAGTTCTTTTGCTGTCTTTTGGAAATGTTCTTTTTTGAATATCCAAACTTTTATTCCGATTTTTCCCATTGTTGTGTTTGCTTCGGAAAAACCGTAATCAATTTCTGCTCTGAATGTTTGAAGAGGAACTCTTCCTTCTTTCAACCATTCTGTTCTTGCGATTTCGGCTCCGCCTAATCTTCCAGAACACATAACTTTTATACCTTGAGCACCTGCTGCCATTGCTTTTTCAATAACTTTTTTCATTGCTCTTCTGAAAGCAACTTGTTTTTCCAATTGATAAGCAATACCATCAGCGGCAAGCTGAGCATCGATTTCAGCTCTCTTAATTTCCATAACATTAACGAAAGCTTTTCTTCCTGTCATTTGCTCAACTTCCATTCTAATGTTTTCTATACCCTGACCGCCTTTACCGATAACGATACCGGGTCTTGAAGTATAGATGTTTACTCTAATATATTTTCCTGCTCTTTCAAGTCCGATTTTTGAAACTGAAGCCATTTTCAATTTTTCTTTCAAATAAGCTCTTATTCTAAAATCTTCTTCTATAAAGTCAGGCATTTCTTTTAGGTTAAACCATTTAGAATCCCAATCCTTAATGTAACCGACTCTAACGCTCTTAGGATGAATTTTATGACCCATATTTCCTTACCTTTTACTAAATTTTCTATTTTTCAGCAGTTTCTTTTTTTTCTGCTTTTTTTGCTGTCTTTTTAACAGCTGTTTTTCTTGTCTTTTTTGCAGGAGCTTTTTCTTCTGTTGCTGCTGCATCTGCAGGAGCTACAGGAGCTTTAACTGCTGCTGTTTTTTTCTTTCTTTTTGCCGGAACAACACCTTCATCTGTAACAATTATTGTTAAGTGAGATGTTTTTCTCTTGTAACCTAAACCTCTGCCCATAGGACCTGGTCTCATTCTTTTCAATGTAGGACCTTGACCTACCCAAGCTTCTTTAATCTTGATGCTAGAAAGGTCTTTAAGTTTGCCTGCATTTGCTACTGCACTTTTCAAAACTTTTTCTACAAGTTCAGTTGCATTTTTAGGTAAGAAAGAAAGAATTTCAAATGCTTTATCAACTCTTTGATTTCTTATAACAGTCAAAACTTGATTAACTTTTCTAGGAGCATATCTTACAAATCTTGCTATTGCTCTTGCTTCCATCTTTTTCGTCCTTTGCCTTTTTTTATTCGTCTCTATTTTTCAACTTTCATCATTATGTTAATGATGTTTCTTGCTTTGTCATTCCACCGTGACCTTTAAAAATTCTGGTAGGTGCGAATTCACCAAGCTTGTGTCCAACCATTTGTTCCGATATAAATACCGGAAGAAATTTTTTACCGTTATGTATAGCTAATGTATGTCCTACAAAATCCGGTGTAATAACCGATGCTCTTGCCCAAGTTTTTATAATCTTTTTCTCGCCGGACTCATTCAACTTTTGCATTTTCTTTAAAAGTTTCGCATCTACATAAGGTCCTTTTTTAATTGACCTACTCATCTGTTAAACTCCTGTTGCTAAAATTACTTAGCTTTGTTTCTGTGACTTACAATCATCCAATCCCAAACTTTTCTTGGTCTTGTTTTGAAACCCTTTGCTGGTTGATTCCATGGACTGCGAGGTTGATTGTTGCCTTTTGATCTACCTCTACCACCACCGTGCGGATGGTCAACTGAGTTCATGGCGGTACCGCGCACATGAGGTTTCTTACCGAAGTGGCGATGTCTTCCAGCTGAACCTATTGACATGTTTTCATGTTCAACATTTCCAACTTGTCCCACTGTTGCATAACACCTAACTAGAACTAGTCTTATTTCTCCGGAAGGCATTCTTACGTGAGCATATTCGTCTTCTTTTGCGAGTAACTGCGCAGAAGAACCAGCAGTTCTTACCAACTGTGCTCCTTTACCCGGAACTAATTCCAAATTATGGATAAACGTACCTACAGGCATAGCGGAAAGAGGAAGTGCATTACCTTCTTTTATCTCGGCATTCGGACCGGACATTACAACATCCCCAACCTTTAAACCTTTAGGTTGTATTATGTATCTTTTTTCTCCGTCTTCATATTGAACCAAAGCAATTCTGCTCGATCTGTTAGGATCGTATTCAATAGAAAGAACTTTTGCAGGCATATTGATTTTATCTCTTTTAAAATCAATAATTCTGTAGTATCTTTTGTGTTCACCGCCTCTAAATCTTACCATTACTTGACCGGTATTATTTCTGCCGCCGGTTTTCTTTGCGGGAACAATCAAAGACTTTTCAGGTTTCTTTGTTGTGATTTCTGAAAAATCTTCTACCGTAATGAATCTTCTTACGGGAGTGTACGGCTTAAATGTTTTGATTGCCATCTTTTTTTCCTTTTTTTCGGGCGGAAAAGCTATTCAATACCGAATGTTCATTCTTATCTGAATTAGCTCTCTCTTTATTACCTGCTTAGACTTCTATCTTTTACAATATAACTTCTAAGAGATGACCCATATTTTTTTTGCTTAACTAAATTAAGCTTCTTCTATTGTTATTTCCTGACCTTCTTTAAGCTTTACTATAGCTTTTTTCCAGTCACTTTTTGTACCTTCGTGCATACCCATTCTTTTTGTTTTACCGTTAAAAATTGCGGTATGAACACTAACTACATTTACACCAAACATTTCTTCTACTGCTTGTTTGATTTGATATTTGTTAGCATCTTTATCAACTACGAAAGTATATTTTCCTTCTTTTTCTTTTGCAACAGCTGCTTTTTCTGTTACAAGAGGTTTCTTAATAATGTTTCTTATATCCATTTTACTCTCTCTTATGCTTGCTTTTCTTTTATGCTATCAATTGCTTCAGGTGTTGTAACGATTTTATCTGCCCACATAACTTGATAAGCATTCAAATTTGCAATTTGTTCTACAACAACATCTTTTATATTTTTTGCTGCTGTTTTAACAACATCATCTTTCTTTGAAAGTGCGATAATAACTTTCTTTCCGTCAACTTTCAAATTCTTTAAGAATGTTGCTACATTCTTTGTTTTAGCTTCTTCAAATTTTATCAAATCAACCAAAACCAAATTGTTTTCTTGTGCTAAGTTAGCAAATGCCATACTTAATGCAAGTTTTCTTTTTTGTTTAGGCATCTTCTGATAATAATCTCTCGGTTGAGGACCAAATACGATACCACCTTTTCTCCAAAGAGGTGAATTTCTTTGTCCTGCTCTTGCATTACCTGTACCTTTTTGCTTCCAAGGTTTTGCACCTGAGAAAGAAACTTCTCCTCTGGTCTTGGTAGCATGTGTTCCGGATCTCAAGTTTGCAAGATAACCTGTTGTAATTTCATGAAGAAGAGCTGTTTTAACTTCTGTATTAAAATATTCCGGAAGTTCATATCTTCCTTTTTCTTTACCTTCAACGGTATAAACTATTGTATCCATTATCTTTTTGTCCTATTTACTAATTTTTATTTTTTCTTTGCTGCTTTCTTTTCTTCTACTTTAACAGGAACTTTCTTTATTGTATTATTAACAATAAGAGTACCTGTTTTAACAGAAGGAACTGCTCCTCTAACGAGAAGTACGTTCTTTTCTGCATCAACATTTACAACAAGCAATTTTTGTATTGTAACATATTCTTGACCCATATGTCCAGACATTCTCATGCCTTTGAACAATTTTTGAGGGCCTTGTCCGCCTGATGAACCTCTTGCTCTCATTCTATCAGATTGACCTCTTGTTCTCGGTTGCATTCCAAAATTGTGTCTTTTTATAACACCGGCAAAACCTTTACCTTTTGAAATACCGCTAACATCAACATAGTCTCCTGCTTTAAAAATATCAGCTTTTATTTCTTGACCTACTGTATATCCAGAAACATCATCAGTTCTGAACTCTCTCAAGATTTTTTTAGGAGCTATATTATTTTTCTTTAAATGCCCTAATTGAGCTTTTGTAAGTTTCTTTTCTGCAACATCTTTGAAACCTAACTGAACGGCATTATAACCGTCATTTTCAACAGTTTTAATAGCAGTAACTACACATGGTCCTGCTTCTATAACTGTTACCGGCACAAGTTTGCCTTTTTCATCAAAAACCTGTGTCATACCTATTTTTGAACCAATTATTGACTTTAACATATTTTCTCTCTACTTTAAATTTTAGTTTAATGTATCGAGGATGTATGGAAACAAAATTCCATACTTTTATCCCTCTATACCTCGCAACTTTGCTTTCGCAAAATTACATTTTTATTTCAATATCTACTCCGGCAGGAAGATCCAATTTCATCAATTCTTCCACCGTATTTCCTGAAGGTTCACAGATATCAACCAATCTCTTATGAACTCTCATTTCAAACTGCTCTCTCGATTTCTTATCAGTATGAACTGATCTGTTAACCGTATATTTCTTTATGTTTGTAGGCAAAAGCATAGGACCGGTTATTGTTGCACCTGTTCTTCTTGCTGTTTCTACAATTTTCTTTAAAGAATCGTCTAACATTTTACAATCGTAAGAACGAAGTTTTATTCTTATTCTATCTGTTTTGTTTACTGCTACTTTTTCGTTTGACATATTATTTTTCCTGTATTTTAATTATTCAATGATCTTTGTAACAACGCCTGATCCAACTGTTCTTCCGCCTTCTCTGATTGCAAATCTCAATTGTTCATCCATTGCTACCGGCATTATCAATTCTACTTCCATTTCTACGTTATCACCTGGCATTACCATTTCGGTTCCTGCTGGTAAATGTGCTACTCCGGTTACATCGGTTGTTCTAAAATAGAACTGTGGTCTGTATCCGTTAAAGAATGGTGTATGTCTTCCGCCTTCTTCTTTCTTCAATATGTATACTTGACCTTTGAATTTTTTATGTGGGTGTATTGTTCCGGGAGCTGCTAATACTTGTCCTCTTTCTACTTGGTTCTTTTCGATACCTCTTAACAATACTCCGATATTATCTCCTGCTTGTGCTTCATCGAGCAACTTTCTGAACATTTCGATTCCGGTTGCTACTGTCTTTTGGGTATCTTTAATACCTACAATTTCCAATGCATCTCCAACTTTTACTCTTCCTTTTTCTACTCTTCCTGTTGCTACTGTTCCTCTTCCTGTGATTGAGAATACATCTTCTACGCTCATCAAGAAAGGTTTATCTATATCTCTTTCCGGCAACTTGATATCTTTATCTATTGCATCCATCAATGCCATTATTGAATCGATACCTTCTTTATCACCTTGCAATGCTTTCAATGCACTTCCTCTGATGATTGTTGTGTTATCTCCGTCAAATCCGTACTTGGTTAACAATTCTCTTACTTCCATTTCTACCAAGTCCAACAATTCTTTATCTTCTACTGCATCACATTTGTTCAAGAATACTACTATGTTTGGAACGTTTACTTGTCTTGCCAACAAGATATGTTCTCTGGTTTGTGGCATCGGTCCGTCCAATGCACTTACTACCAAGATTGCTCCATCCATCTGGGCTGCTCCGGTGATCATGTTCTTAACATAATCAGCATGTCCCGGACAATCGATATGTGCATAATGTCTGTTCTTTGTTGAATATTCTACGTGGCTTACTGCGATTGTAACGATCTTTGTATCGTCTCTTCTTCCTTGTGATTCTGATGCTTTTGCTACTGTATCGTAAGGTATATATTCTGCTAATCCTTGATCTCCCAATACCTTTGTTATTGCTGCTGTTAAGGTTGTTTTACCGTGGTCAACGTGTCCTATTGTTCCTACGTTTACATGTGGCTTTGATCTGTCAAATTTTTCTTTTGCCATTGTTCTTTCTCCTGTTTTATTTTATTATGCCTTTTTCTCTAAAATCTTATCTGCAATTTGTTTTGGAACTTCTTCATAGTGTGAAGGTTCCATGCTGTAATTTCCTCTACCTTGTGTTAACGATCTCAATGTTGTTGAATAACCGAACATTTCAGATAAAGGAACATTTGCTTTAATATGTTCGATTTTGTTTACAGGTTCCATGCTGATAATTTTTCCTCTTCTTGAGTTCAAATCACCGATAACATCACCCATGTAATCTTCCGGAACCATAACTTCTGTTTTCATTATAGGTTCAAGAATAACAGGGTTTGCTTTTTTGCAAGCATCTTTAAATGCCATAGAACCGGCAATCTTAAATGCCATTTCGGAAGAGTCCACTTCGTGGAAAGATCCATCTGTCAAAGTTACTCTAACATCTACAACAGGATAACCTGCCAAAACACCGGATGTTAAAGCTTCTCTAATACCTTTTTCAACTGCAGGTATGTATTCTCTCGGAATAACACCACCAACGATTTTGTTAACAAACTCAAAACCTTTGGCAGGAGGTAACGGTTCCAATGTTATAATAACATGTCCGTATTGACCTCTACCACCAGTCTGTCTGATGTACTTAGATTCAGCTTCAGATGTCTTTCTAACTGTTTCTCTGTAAGCAACTTGCGGTTTACCAACATTTGCTTGAACGTTGAACTCTCTTCTCATTCTGTCTACCAAAACATCCAAATGAAGTTCACCCATACCTGAAATAATGGTTTGGTTTGTTTCCTCATCACTTTTAACTGTGAATGTAGGATCTTCTTCTGCAAGTCTTGATAAAGCATTAGCCAACTTTTCTTCATCGGCTTTTGATTTTGGTTCAATTGCAACCGAGATAACCGGTTCCGGGAATTCCATAGATTCCAAGATAACAGGTTTTGCTTCATCACAAAGTGTATCACCTGTTCCGGTATTTTTCAAACCAACTACTGCTGCAATATCACCTGCTCTAACTTCTTTAATTTCTTCTCTGTTGTTTGAATGCATTCTTACGATACGAGAAATTCTTTCCTTGCTGTTTTTGCCAGGATTGAATACATAAGAACCGCTTTGCAAAGTTCCAGAGTAAACTCTAATATAGGTGAGCTTTCCTATAAAAGGGTCTGCTTGTATCTTAAAGGCCAAAGCTGCGAAAGGAGCATTATCGTCAGCCGGTCTAGAAGTTTCTTCATTTGTATTTGCATCTACACAATGCATATCTTTTCTGTCTAAAGGTGATGGTAAATAATCACAAACTGCATCCAACATAGGTTGAACACCTTTATTTTTGAATGCTGTTCCACAGAAAACAGGGATTAATTTAATTTGGAGTGTTGCGTTTCTTATTGCTTGTTTGATTTGAGGGATTGTAGGTTCTTTTCCTTCCATATAGCAGTTCATTACATCATCGCTGTAATCTGCAATAAGTTCTATCATTTTTTCTCTTAATTCTTTTGCTTTATCTACTAAGTCGGCAGGAATATCGGTTATATCGAATTTTGCACCTAATTCTTCTCCGTGCCATATATAAGCTTTCATTTGAACCAAATCAACAACACCTTGGAAATTAGCTTCTGCACCTATAGGAATTTGCATTGTAAGAGGTGTTGCACCTAACTTTTCTCTAATTTGGTCTATAACCATGAAATAGTCTGCACCGATTTTATCCATTTTGTTTGAAAAAACGATTCTTGGTACATTATATTTATCGGCTTGTCTCCAAACGGTTTCAGATTGCGGTTCAACTCCGTTTCCGGAATCAAATACAACAACTGCACCATCAAGAACTCTTAAAGATCTTTCTACTTCTGCGGTAAAGTCAACGTGTCCCGGGGTATCTATAATGTTAAACTGCATATCTTGCCATTTGCAATATGTAGCAGCGGAACAAATAGTAATACCTCTTTCTCTTTCCTGTTCCATCCAGTCCATTGTTGCAGCACCTTCATGAACTTCACCGATTTTGTGAGTTCTTCCGGTATAAAAAAGAATTCTTTCTGTTGTTGTGGTTTTACCGGCATCAATGTGAGCGGCAATACCGAAGTTTCTAATCTTTTCTAATGAAAATTCTCTAGCCATTTTCTTTCCCTAATATTTTTATTTTACATAAATATTTTCTTGTTTTTTTAATAACAAAAATATGCAATGCATAACGATTTTTTTCGTTATACATGCACGATAAAACATATAATTTCTTACAAAAAAAACTTATGTAAGTTTTTGTATTATATCTAAAATTTGTTTTAAAGTCAATAGTAAAACAACATAAAAATTTGCTTTGGCAAATTTTAGTTTATAGGGTTATAAGGTTAAACAACAACTTTAAAATATGCCTTTGAACTTTGTCATTCCGGACCTGATCCGGAATCTAAAAAGAATAAAATACCTTGTTGCCGTTGTTAGCTTTCAAAGAGTTTTCAAGATTCCAATTTATTTCCAAGCTTCTGCCGTTTTTGCCTTTTCCATACATCCATACCTCTATGCATCCATACCTCCAAATTTCCTATAGCAATTTACAATTTAATATTTAATTTTGTAAAATAAGCAACATTATATACATTATATATATAATGTAGCGGAGGTTTTGTTATGGCTAACAGAAGAGTAGGTATAATAACAGCCGGTGGAGATGCTCCCGGAATGAACGCAGCGGTTAGAGCCGTTGTAAGAACCGGTATATATTGCGGTTTTGAAATGGTTGGCTTCAAAAGAGCTTTCGGTGGCCTTTTGGATGGTGACTATATAAATATGACCGCAAGAAGTGTGAGCGGAATAATAAATCAAGGCGGAACAATTTTAAGAACGGGAAGATGTCCCGAGCTTAAAACGGAAGTCGGCAGAAAAAAAGCAATTAAAATTTTGAGCGATTTAAATATAGACAGTCTTGTAATTATCGGTGGAGACGGTTCACTTGCCGCAGGTGAAGCTTTAAGTAAAGAAGGTGTAAAAGTTGTAAATCTTCCCGCAACAATAGATAACGATGTTGTAGGAACGGAAGAAACTATCGGTTATGATACGGCACTTAATACCGCCGTTGATGCAATAGATAAAATAAGAGATACCGCACAAAGTCACGACAGAATATTTGTTGTGGAAATTATGGGCAGACATCACGGCTTTTTAACCTTGGCTGTAGGTCTTGCTTCAGGTGCGGAAGTTATAGTTGTTCCTGAAGTTAAACCGGATATGGAACAATTGTGCGACAGATTCAGACAAGCAAGTACTTCCGGTAAAAAATCTTTAATCGTAGCTTATGCCGAAGGTTGCGGAAACTCTTTCGAGTTCGGAAAAGAAATAGCAGACAAAACCGGACTTGATGTAAGAGTAAGCAATTTGGGATATATTCAAAGAGGCGGAACGCCGACAGCAAGAGAAAGAATTTTAGCATCCGTTCTCGGTGCGGAAGCTATAAGAGTATTAAAAGAAAATAAAACAAACTTTTTGGTAGGTATTGAAAAAGGCAGATTAAAACTTACACCTTTCAGCGAATTACCTAACTTAAAAAGAGAACTTAACGTAGAACACTTTAAGTTGATACAAAAACTTTCAATATAAAAATTGTCCTTGACAATTTTTGATGTATAGATGTATGGATGTATAGAGGGATGGAAACGACAGAAGATTAGAAGAAAAGAGGTAATTATTGATGTCATTAACAGATGCACTTTCATTAATAAGAAGAGGAACAAACGAAATAATATCCGAAGAAGAGTTGGCAAAGAAACTTGCTTCAGGTAAAAAATTAAGAATAAAGTTAGGTGTTGATCCTACCGCTCCCGATTTACATTTGGGACACAGCGTTATTATAAACAAATTAAAAGTGTTTCAGGATTTAGGTCACCAAATAGTGTTCTTAATCGGTGATTTTACTGCAAGAATCGGAGATCCTTCCGGAAGATCTGCAACAAGACCTATGATGACCGAAGAACAAATAATGAAAAACATTAAAACTTACCAAGACCAGGTTTTTAAAATTTTGGATAGAGAAAAAACAGAAGTTGTTTTTAACAGTAAATGGCTGAATGCTTTAGGTATAGAAGGACTTTTAAAATTGGCATCAAAACATACCGTTGCGCAAATGCTTGTCAGAGATGATTTTGAAAAGAGATTTAAAGCGGATATTCCTATAAGTATAGTTGAATTTATGTATCCTTTGTTACAAGCTTATGATTCCGTTGCTTTACAAGCGGATGTTGAACTTGGCGGAAACGATCAAAAATTCAATCTTCTTTTAGGCAGAGATATGCAAAGAGATGCCGGACAAGAACCGCAAGTAGTTATAACAATGCCGTTACTTGTAGGTACAGACGGTGTTAAAAAGATGTCTAAATCTTATAACAACTATATTGCATTAAACGATAAACCTCAAGATATGTTCGGTAAATTAATGTCTATATCGGATGACCTTATGATGTTCTATTATGAACTTTTAACACAAGAAAATTTAGACGAAATAAAACAAATGCATCCGAAAGAAGCTAAAATGAAACTCGGTTCAATTATAGTTGAAAGATACTGGGGTAAAGAAGCTGCAGAAAATGCAAAAAATGAATTCAATAAAATATTTGCAAACAAAGATTTACCTACGGAAATAGAAGAATATAAATGTGATAAGGATAAAATAAAGTTGTCCGAACTTTTGTTCGTATCTAAAATGGTAGCAAGCAAAAATGAAGCTAGAAGATTGATTGAACAGGGCGGCGCAAAAGTTGATAATGAGAAGGTGACTGCTGATACGGAGATTGAAGTTAAAAACGGGATGATATTGCAGGCAGGGAAGAGAAAGTTTAAGAAGATTATAAAATAATCTTTTTGGCGAAACGGATTTTTCTTTTAAATAATAATTTTGCATTTACCTTCTTTATGTACCGTTTCACTTTTGTACACAGCAGTCGGCAAATGCTTCATTCTTATTTAAAATATTAAATCCTTTGAGAGCCAAGAACAACAATAATGTAAAAACGGGAAGAAAAATTTCTTCCCGTTTTTTTAATTAAATATTAAAAATATAATCTATGAAATTTACAGATTGTATTTTGTCTTTAATTTTTTTAAGTTATTTTTTTTGATTAAATTATTTCTTACTTGTTCTGCCTTAAAAGAGCCTTCGTTGTCATTAAAACATTCTATCCTAAACAAATAATACGGATAATATTGTGTTACAGGGTAAGAATAAATATTTTTTCCGTAAACATTAGTTGCAACATAGTTTGTTGAAGAAGAATAATTGCTTTCAGATAATATGTTAAAAGAATCGTAACCATTTTCTAAACATACTTCACAACATCTCAACATAACATAGTCGTATATAACAACACCTTTAGAATAAGAGTTTGCTTTAAACTGAACATCAAATACATTATCTTGAACTCCGTTATCAAAATATCCATATTTAGTTGCTTTTTTAGCTGCTTTGTATTTTGTGGCACAACCTAATAAAACAATTAACATACAACACATAATTAATACCAGTAGTTTTTTCATTTTTTATCTCCTTTCATTTTTTAAGTTTTTGTTATGAAAAATAAAAACGACTGTTTAGGCAGTTACCAGCCGACCTAAACAGCCGCCGTCTTTGCCCCGAAGGGCAAAGAGTATAAATTAAAAACAAAACAAATGAATTTGATTTGCTTTTAAAGACGACTGTTTTTGGACTGGTAACTACTTTTGCTTTCACAAAAGTGGTTCTGCTTTCGCAGAATCCAAAAAACATTCAATATTAAGTTAAAAATATTTTAGCAAATTTTAGGATAGATTTATATATTTTATTGATAAATACTCATAATAAGTTGTATAATAGAAAGATAGAATATTTTGAAAATAAAATATAAATAAGGAGTTAAAATGAAGAAATTATTTTTGATGGGTTGTTTGTTAAGTTTTGCAGTAGTATTGTTTTCTTGCTCTTCAGCACCGAAAGTTACAAGAGTAGATGAAAACGAACAAATTGATTTGAGCGGTAACTGGAACGATACAGATTCCAAACTTGTTGCCGGTGAAATGATTGAAGATTCATTATCAAGACCTTGGTTGGAAAATTTCATGATGAAAAAACAAGCTAAGCCGAGAATTATTGTCGGAACAATTTTGAACAAAAGCGATGAACACATAAGCACGGAAACATTTACAAAAGATCTTGAAATCGCTCTTTTAAATTCCGGTAAAGCATCTTTCGTTGCATCCAAAGATCAAAGAGAAGAAATAAGAGAAGAAAGAATGGACCAGGCAGATTTTTCTGATCCTGCAACAGTAAAAAAATTCGGTAAAGAATTAGGTGCAGACTATATGTTGAAAGGCCAAATAAACACAATAACCGATGCAGCAGGAAAAACAACATTGAAATATTATCAAACAGAACTTGAACTTATCGACATTGAAACAAACGAAAAAGTTTGGATAGGTCAAAAGAAAATTAAAAAAGTTGTAGGAAAAAGCAAATATAAAGCTTAAGTAAATAATGCACTTAAAAAGAGTTAAATATTTTATACTATCGTTAATATTCATAAGTTTAACTTCTTGTGCAACAACAAAAGTAAACGAATTTCATAATACATTAGCACCACTTATAGAACAAAGGGATATAAGTGGTGCTGTTGATTTTGCTTCGGATTTTTATCAAAATTGCGATAAATATAACAAACTTTTATATTCGTTGGAACTCGGCTTTTTGTACCATTTAAACGGCAATTATAAAGAAAGTAACGAAACCTTCGAAAAAGCGAAATATATTTATTCAATGAAAGATTACACTTCAACATTTTTCAATGACGATACATTGTTACCCAGTTACTATTTGGGCGAAAATTATGAAATGGCATACGCAAACTTTTTTTGTGCATTAAACTATTTAAAAACAAGAAGATTAAAAGGTAAAAGAGACGAAGCCGCCGTTGAAGCAAGACAGGTTAACAACCTTTTCAATAAAGTAAAAATAGACGAAAAAAATGCTTTGTATAAAGATGATCCTTTCATAAGATATTTTATGGGACTTGTATACCAAAATGCAGGGTTCCTTAACGATGCGATGGTATCTTACAAGTTGGCACTTTTGGCTTATGCAAACTACAACATTTGCGATATGAAAGTTCCGGAAGATTTAGTGAACAATTTGTACACCATTTATTGCCATTACGGGCTTGAACAGGATGCAAAAAGTTTAAGAAAGACTTATCCTTATGCAAAGCAACTGTACACCAACGATAACGGAACATTGTTTATAGTAAACTATAACGGACTTGCTCCCAAAAAAGTTGAAGAAGTTGTAACTTTAACTTTTGATTTCGCATGGGCAAACTATTACAAAACAAACAACATGTACAGATACGAAGTGGAAAGAGAGTTTAATGTTCATGAAGTATCTGCCGCATTTGCCGTATATCAGGAATATTATAACAGAATAAAATCTTTTGAAATCGAAGCAACGGACGAACAAGACAGCACCAAAAAGTATCGTTCGAAAAGTTATCTTGTAACGGATATTGCGGCAATACTGGAAAAACATTTGCCGGAACCTAATTACAGATCGGTATTTTATTCAAGAATAAACAAATATGTTGCAGGTTTCAGAGAAATAGAATATATCCGCGAACACTATGAACAAAAAAAGCAAGACATTTTAAACGACAGAGATTTAAGCAAAAACAACAAAATAAGATTGTTGGAACGACTCGACAGAGATACGGCAGACAAAATCAGAACGGTAAAAGAAAGATCAAACACACTTAACAGAGTAGATTTAAGATCCTGGAGAAGTTTGCCGGAGCAAGTAAATATGGCAACATTGAGTTTACCTAAAGGAAAATATAATATAATAATAAAATACTTGGATAAAAACGGTAAAACAGTTGAAACAAAAGAACTTAAAGCTAAAATAAGAAAGAACAGAAACAGATTTTTGTTAACGAACTCTTTTAAAGGACATTAATGAAAAAGTTATACTCTTTATTAACACTTTTTGTTTTTATAATGTGTTCATGTTCAAGTTTGAACAGTTACTATTCAAAACTTGAAAAAGACATGATGACCAACCATACCGAACAGGCACAAAGTTTAACTTCTTCATCGGAAAAATCTTACGGAAACAAGAACAAACTGTTATATTATCTCGATTTGGGTTTTTTAAAACATTTATCCAAAAAGTATGAAGAAAGTAATGCCGTTTTCGAACAGGCAAAACAGATATACGATGAAAACTATACAAAAAGTATTTCCGCGGGAACAGTATCTTTATTTTCAAACGATAACGTAATTCCGTATTACGGTAACCCTTACGAAATGGCTTATGTAAATGTTTTTTGTGCACTAAACTACATTTTGCAAGGTAAAGACAACGAAGCAGTAGTTGAAGCAAGACAGTTCGACAACTTACTGAAAAAACAAGTTACCGACAGTAAAGGAAAAGCATTTTATACGGATGATCCGTTTATAAGATATTTCATGGGAATAGTTTACGAAAATGCGGGATATTATAACGATGCACTTGTATCTTATAAACTCGCCTTAAAAAATTATGAACATGCCAACGAATACAATTTGGAACCGCCGAAAGATTTAATATCAAGTTTATATTATTTGTACACAAAGTTAGGTTTTTCGCAGGAAGCTAAAGATTTAAAAGAACAATATTCCGTGTCTGCTCCCGTACAAAACGGTAACGGCGGTGAAGTTATAATAGTAAACTATAACGGTTTATCACCGAAAAAAATAGATCATATAACGGAAATGTCTTTCTATAAAGCATGGCCGTATTTTACATCCGCAAAAATTGAAAATGACGAACAGGAAAAAGCACAAAAAGTAATATCGGCAGTACAGGCAGGTATTTCCGACAGTTACCTGAAAATCGCTTTCCCTCAATATGAAAGATATGAAAACAAAATTTCGTCTTTCATTGTGGAAGAACTGAATTTCGAAAATAAAGAAACCGGTTTGCAATACAAAAGTTATGAAGCAAGCGATATAGGAACTTTGTTGATAAATGCATTGCAAGACGAAACTTCATCGGTATATGCAAAAACAATAGCAAGAGCCGTAGGCAGATATGTCCTTTCAAAAGTTATTACAGACCAAGTAAGACAACACGAAAATAAAGATACTTACGGATTAAGCATATTAACCAACAGTGTATTAAACATTGCAAATTCTTTAATTGAAAAAGCGGATAAAAGGTCCTGGAGAACTTTACCGGAACAAATAAATATGAGCAGAATATATTTACCGGAAGGAATTCATACATTAAATATTAAATATTTGGATTCATCATCGAATGTTGTTTCTCAGGAACAAATAGTGGTACATGTAGAAAAAGGTAAAAAAACTTTTGCAATAACAAAATCTTTTAAAAGTTAATTATGAACAACGAAATTGTAAACTTAAAAATTGATTATGAAGATGTGCTTGTAAGAATGGGTGCAAACAAGTACAGAACAAAAATCGATACCAAAATAGAAACTTCCATTTTGGAAACAATAGATTTGGCAAAAAAATTGTTACAGCCGAAATATGCCATATCCATGGCAACAAAAAAAATAAAAAATAACGACATATTTTTAGACGATTTTCGTATAAGCAGTAAAGATATTTTCAGATTATTGGAAAATTCGGAACAAGTTTGCGGACTTATAGCAACAATAGGATTTTCCATTGATACAAAAATTTCTTTTTTCCTGGAACAAAAAGAAATTATGCCCGCATTTATTTTAGATTCCGTAGGTTCGGTGGCAATAGAAGAGTTGGTAGAAAATATATGTAACGATGTAAAAGAAAATTTCGGACCTACAACAATGAGATTTTCGCCCGGATACGGAGATTGGCCGATACAAAACCAAAAAGATTTTTTGCAGTGGTTAGGTGCCAAAAAAATAGGTATAACTTTATCCCCCACTTTTCAAATGATACCGAGAAAATCCGTTTCGGCTTTATTCGGAATAACAAAAAAATAATAATGATATTTACAGTAAAAAAGACTATACTTATAAGATAGAGTAAGTTTATTTTTTTATTAACTTATTTGGCGGTTTTATTATGAATATAAAAAAGTTTATATCTTTAGTAACGGCAATATGTTTTGTATCGTTATCTTTCAGCGATATAATCTATTGCCAATATCCCGCAGATGTTACAAGCCCGTTATCAGAACAAAATTTGGGCTCGGTAACATATTCAAACATAAAAGATTCGCAAAATGTTGTTATAAACATTCAGGATCTTCACGGCAACTCTCAAGTACAAAAGAACATATATTCCATACTGAAACAGTTGTCCGAAAAAAATGATATAAAAGCAATATATTTGGAAGGGGCAAGCGACAAAGTTGATGTTTCCTGGTTACAAAATCCGGACAAAACAACTCAAACGGAAGTTTCCGATATATTACTTAATATGGGTATTTTAACCGGAACGGAATATTTTGTTTTAAACGATACAAAAAATATTCCTTTATACGGTCTTGAAAACAAAAAGGTTCACCAAGACAACATTAACAGATTATCTTTAATGATTAACGATACCGATTTTGTAAAAGAAAAGTTGTTAAGCATAAAAAAAGATTTAACCATTTTAAGCAACAGGTTTGTAAATTCACAAAGCAAAAACTTTTCCAACCTTATAAACAGTTATAAAACAAAAGAAATCGACACTTTACACTTTTATTCGGCATTAATAAATTATGTTGATACAATATCTAAAAATCCAAACAAGTATAACAATTTAATAAGCTTACAAAAAGAAGATTATCCCGACTTATATTTGTTTAGGGACATGTTGGCATTGGAAACAAAAATAAATAAAAAGAAACTGCCTAAAGAAATACAAAATGTTTTGGCAACCATAAAAGAAAACTTAACGATACAAGAATACAAAAACTTTTTAAATGTGACCGGTGACACAAAAAATTTAATTAACTACATAAACCGATTCTGTTCTACAAAAAACATAAATTTGGCAAAAAAGTATCCGAACATAAACCTTATGATACAGTACCAAACCAAATCCGAAAACATAAACCTCGCAAATGTGTTAAAACAGGAACAGTTAATAATAAACAATATCAAAAGTTCTTTATCTTTTAATTCCACCGAATACGAAATTTCTTTCTTAAACGATTTTTATGTATATTTGGAAAGTGCATTAACAAACAATCTAACCGCAAAAGATTGTGACTATTTCAACAAATCTGTAGACAAATTCGAAAAATTGTATCCGAAATATGTAGTTTATAACCAACTTAACGATATAAAAAAAGATATAGACAACTCAAAAGTTTTTTATCAGGTTAACAACGAAAGAAACTTTATATTTTTAGAAAAAATAAAAGATACTTTAAACAAAAATCCAAACGGCAAAAATGTTATAGTAGCCATAACTGGCGGATACCATAGTGAAGGGTTAAGTAAATTGTTGGAACAATCGAACATTTCTTTTATATCGGTTACCCCCAACACTGCCGCATTAAACAATAATTCAAATATTTATAACAATGTAATAAACGAAGAAAGTTTGCAATACAGTAAAGAAACTTTAGCATTTACGATTGCTTCTCAAATGCCGGATGCCGCATTTATCAAAATATTGATATCGGCAGGATTGCAAAATAAAGTCCCGTACGACCAAATAAAACAAATATGCAAAAACATTTTTAAAGAAGATTTTGCAGATAACGGAACTTCTTTTACAGTAACAATAAACGAACAACCTTTTACCGTAGAACAAGAAAAAGGGTTAGCAATTTTCAGTGCCGATACGAACATACAAGAAAGCCAAGCGGTATACCAAGATTTATCTTTACTTACTCAAGATATTACTTCAGCAGATACGAATTTAGGTGTAAAATTGTTCTTAAATATGTTAAACATTATAAATCGCGGCCAATCTTTCGACAATTTTTCTTTAACTCAACAAAACGAAATACTTAAACTAATGATAAGCACTTTAGTATTTTTTGTGGAAAATTTAAATGTACATTTTTCAAACGGATTTGAACGAACAGATATAGAAGAATATGTTAACGATGAAATAGCTCTAAATGATAAAAGAACAGACAAAACTCTTAACGGCATAGATATAAATACGGCAAGATATTTGCCGGCACTAATTCAAACGATTTTATATGAAAACGACAGAGCGGAAAAACATATACAGGAAAGATTAGAATGGGCACAAATGGGTGTGCTTGATGTTTTCGAAACTTATTTCATACAACAACATTATGATGGAACTTTACAAATAAGCGGTCTTGTTTCCGCAATAATAAAAGATATTTTGTTTTTTGTACAAAATCCCGATACAACCTTAAATCCTATTGTTAAAAGTTCCTTTACAGACTTTATTGATATTCCCCAAGCAATAACTGATATTATGGTATCAGCTTTTCAGTTTTCCGAAGGTGATAAAGGTATCAGTTTAAATAAAGGTTTAATAGGCATTTCAAAAGATTTATTATATTCAACCATTGTTGAAAGTATGGGACATGAATTTGCACATGAAATGCTTATAAAACTTAAAGATTTTGATATCAAAGATAGTAAAAAGAAAAATTTACCACACGAAATGCATTCGTTTATGTTTAGCCTTTTATTTGCCCAAGCATTTAATGAACTATTAAAATCCGATACTCTTTCAGAACAAGGCAGAAGAGATTACGAAAAATTCTTAGTCAATTTAAACCAACTTTTTTCGGACACTATAGATCGAAATTTAACGGCAGGCACAGACTCTATGGAAGAAACCAATGATGTTCATGTTTCCGCATTAAATTTCATAAAAATGTTAAACAAATGTTTTGATGAAAACGGAAAAATTATGGATTTAACTCACATAATATATTTAGCCGAAAGTATAAGAACCGTTTTTAAAGAAAATAATTTTGATGAAATTTCTTATTCCACAATACTTTATTCCATACTTATTGAATTTACAAAAAAAACAAACCCGAAATCATCACAAATTTTAGACGAATATCATACTTCAATTATAGATGCCGTTAAATTTTTCACTATGAACGAAAAAGATAAAGGAATTTTCTTAATTGAATCATTTGCGAAAATTTTATTAACCGGAACAAATGAGCAAATAGAATCTTTTATAAAAGATTCCTTTATTTTGTCTCAACAAAACAAGGAACAGTACAGAAGCAGAATAAGAAAAATTTATACAAAATCTTTAACGGAAATAGATCCCGGCTTGTATGAAATTATTGATGAAATATTTTTTACGATTTTAGGTAAAAAGATTTTATTATTTAAAAACAATACTTTGCCTATAGAAGCAAAAAAATTGATAGCTCTTGTCATGAAAGAAATACAACAGTTTGACGAGTATTGTGATATAGCAAGTATAGAAGACAAAAAAACAGTCTTTGAAAGAGTATTAAAAGAATTAAAAGAGCAAGAAAATATAGAATCCTTAACCGGCGAAGAAATTTCCAGCTTTTTTATAGCTATGTTTTCTTATATTTACTCTTCTTTTACCGGACATCTTAATATATCTCAACCCGGTCTTTCCGATATATACAAAGCAATAAACGAAGTCCTTCCACAAATTTTACAAAAGCACAACAAGGTTATAAATTTAAGTGCTGTTATAAACTTAATTATAACACCCAGCAGATATCAAAGTATAGATATAACAAAAGAAATATTAAAAACAGACAACAATTTAGAAGATATTCTTGAAATTCTTACCGAACTATTTGTAACTCTTGTTAAAGACTATAACCTATCTTTCAATACGGATATCACAAATCCGCAAATAAAAGATTATGCAAAAGATAAACAAACAATAGCGGGTTTGCCTATAGACGCTTTTTCCAAACTGCCTGCATTTATGCAAGAAATTCTTTATAATGCCGAAACTACAAAAATAACAAGGAACCTAAATGAATTTACCGCAGAATATTTCAAAGAGAATAAAGCCAAAACAAATGCTTTAATGAAACTCATTTTAAAAGAAGTATACACATTACTCGAAAGCAATGAATATACAGAATTGTTAAGTATACCAAATGCCGAAGATTTAATGATATTTGCAGGGCATATTCCTTCCGGTGTAAGTAACGGAAAAGATATTGCTGTTAATCCGGTTGATGAAAGCTTTTTAAATGTTGTAGCTCACGAACTCGGTCATGTTTTGTTCACATCCGCAGGGTTTTCTCAGCATAAATCAGTAATGGTTCATGAATTGTTCGCTTACTCTTTAGGATTACTTGCAACAACATTATTTAACGATACAGTCATAGAAACACAAAAGATGTTGCCCGTAACTTACGAAAACATTACGGATAAAGATGATGAACATTCTTTACCGAAAACATTGTTACAACTTGCTATTGATACTAAAGACAGACCTTTAAACGAAAGAGAAATTTTGGCAATACTAAATACTTGCAAAACGGTTATGACAGAAGATATTTCAAGAATAAATAATATTACTTTGGCATATAGAATATTAGATGTTTTGGAACAAGATTCTTATTTTATGAGAGATCTTTTACCTAATGCTCTTACAATGAAATTAGATACCCTGGTTGATGAACCGCACGAAAGAAAAGAAAAAATATTACAACAATTATTTAATGTGGATTTACCCGGAAACATTCTTATAGTAGATAAAGAAAGTTTTATAAGAAACACAGAAGAAAGTCCGATTTATATAAGCAGAAAAGTAATAAACGAAATATTCGATAAGGACGGCAATCTCATTGAAGGTAAAGAGAGAGAGCTTTATTATTTATCCGAACTTGCAAAATTGCAAGTTCTTCAACAGTACAGCTCGACAAAACAGGAAAGAGTTGACGACTTTGAAATGCTTTATTACGCTTTTGAAAGTTTGGATAATATGTTAAAGGTAGGTCCTTTCAGCAAATATACCGTTACATTCAAAAAAGAAGCAAACAGGACATTACTGCCGGACGGGAGAGAACTTATTTATATAAGTCCGGAATATCTAAAAAAAATAGATTCTCCGGAATATTCCAACTATTTAATCAACTTAATTTTATTAAGATCTTTGGAAAAGAAAATTAATTCCGAATTTAATGCAAATGCAAAATTCGATTTTTATGTCGGTATAGATAATTTGGACAACATTGAAATTGATTTACAAAAATTTACAAACACTCAAAAACAGTTGGATTATTTAAAACAAGCATTTAATGAACATTCATCAAAACAAGAAAAAATAGATATTGCCATAGATAAAGTCTTGGAAAGAAATCACATAGCAGATACTGAACTATTTAAAAATAAAATTAAAGATTTAATGTTTATTGCGGAAAATCCGAACATAGAATTTACAAGCATAGAATTTTTCAGAGTTCTTGCCGCCAATATAAACCATTCGACAATGCAACAAATATACGAAAACTTAATTGATGTTTATTCATATCTTATAAGAAACAACATGTTTACTTTCAATTCTTCTTTAGATGAACAAATAAAAAACTATGTCGCATTCGCAAAAGCAGAAGATTTAGACGGAACAGATATACAAACAGTAATACAAATGCCTGCATTTATACAAAAAATGTTGTATGAAAACACGATAGCCGAAGAAACTTTCAAACAAATGCCGAAATTCGCAAAAGAAGTAAAATATAAAAAGGATAATCTCAACGGGCTGTTAAATATAATGTCACATGACATAGCAAACATTGTTGCTTCAATATATCCCGAAATGGATACCGATATCCTGGCGGCGCAAATTTTCTTCTCTTCGTTAGACAGACTTGTCTTCGGCACAAATTACGGCAACAACAGTATTGCCGTATCCCGCGACCTGATAAACAGATACAAAGAAGATCCTAAAGATCTTACAATAGAAATACTAAAAACTATTTCTCACGAGTTGGGACATGAAGAATTATTTTTAAGAGGTGTTACAGGAAACACAGACCTTATAAACACATTGCACGAATTTTATGCATACTTATTTGAAACTTTATTTATTAAAGCATATTCTCAAAAGAAACGAATAAGTCAGTCGGAATCCGTATTTACAACAGCAGCACAACAAAGCATGTTAGACAATTTTATAGATGATATCTTAACGACTGCGATAAGAATATCGGATTTAGCGTTAGGTAAAAGAGATGAACACGATCAGGCATTGGATATATTGGCACTTTTACAACAGGACGAATTCAAAGAATTTTTCCCTAAAGAAAAAATAATAGAAACTTTTGATGTCATAGACACTTTAGCAAATGAAATACGTTTTGAAGACGACAGTATAACCAAAATTTTAAGAGTAGACGACTTAAATATGCAGGCATTGTCGTTTTTCATATTGATGTTTATGTTTGGCGGAGAAATAGATTTACCTTATTCAAAACTTCTTGCTCTCAGCAAATCCATATCACTGTTCAACACGAGACTGTTCGATGAGAAAAAAGTATTGGAAGCACTTATAATAAAAGATTTTGAGTATATAAACTATCTTATCGACACAATACTTGTTAAAGGTGATGCAAGAACAAAAGAACTTAACGAATTGTTGTTTAACAATGAAACTTTTGAATTTGAAGGCAAACAGTACGGATATTCGATAACATCCAACAGAAGTGAAAACGGATTATTGAAAGACGATAAAATATTAATATATTTTACCCCCAACGAAATTAAATTCTTAGTAGATGCAAACGATGCACAATTGGGATTAATAAAAAGAAAGGCTAATCTTTTAACTTCAATTATTTCAGAAAATCCGCAACCGTTTATGCATGCACAACAAGTAACCGTTATTGCAAGAGATTCTTATTTTCAGAATATAAAAAGAGTATTGGAAGCACCGGTAAAAAGAGCTTTGGCTGTTACAAATTTCACTCTTGATGTGTTGACAATGTTTACCAATTTATTAAAAACATCTCCGTTTAAAAATTCAAAATCAATAAACGTAGTTTATTATGATGATTTAGATGATATAGAACCAAACAAAGATATTTTATCCGTTTATGTAAGTGAACAAGAAATACATGGCCCCGGCTTTGAAGTTTCCGGCTACACAATTAACGGAAGAAATTTAAGAATATATTACAACTCTGAAGATAACTTAATAATGGCATATTGTCCGCAGGCAAGCAAACAGGAAATAATAGAAATGACAGCGAAATATATAAAATCCACAATAGTATCCCAAGATAACAATGTTAATTTAAAAAATATTGTAGTCAGTTCCGATATTTTACCTGACACCATAACATATAATGTCTCGCAAGATAATGAAGGATTTGTGTGTATAAGTAAAAACTTTATGAATTTAGGTATAGAATTTATAGGTGACCTTTTAAAACTTGATGATATAGAATCTGTAATGTTTTCAAAACAAATTTACGATTATGTAGGTAATATACCGTTTAAACAGTTATCGAAAATTTTACAGGACACTTCTTTGAACGGCAGCCAAATAATAATCGACAGCGACATTTTTTCTTCAAGAGAAATGCAACCTAACAAAATATTGTTTAGATCACTTTTACAAACTACACAACTGGATATTGCAGTTAAAATTTCTTCACAAGAAGAAGCGGAACAAATTTATAATGAGTACGGAATATCAACCTTTATGTTTGAAACTCAAAAAGATGATTTAACAATAAGAGAAATTGTTGAGTTTGAACCTTCACAGGGAATGATACAAAAAGCTCCCGTTTCGTATATAGAACTTACGGATTTAACCAACATTGAAGACAGACTTGAAAATATTCCGTCACATCAAGTAATAGTAATTTCGGTAAATGCCGATGACGCAAAGAACATAAATCTCAGCGACAACATGATTTTAAGTTCTTTAAAAACAACATTAACAAGAATATTAAAATCTAAAACCATCAGCACAAAAACGGCATCCAATATGGGTAAAGAATTAGCAAAGCAAGTAAATATTTCGGACGAAGAAAAAGAAAAACTTGCCGACAACTACAATTCAATAAAACATTCGTTAACCAACGAAAACTTTGTAAAACTTATGGATGCTTTCCCCGATGTATTCACATCGGAAGCTCAATCTTATATGGAAAAATTGTTTGATTCGGACAGTGACGAAATAACACCTGCACTTGCCGCATTTATCGATGCTTTCTTGAATGACATTTTATACGAAGACTTTACGGAGAATATAGAAGTTGTGGTACAATTGGACGACATTAAACATTATAGGAGCATATTGAGTGCTGCATAAATTATACTTATTTTGGCGAAACGGATTTGTCTTTTAAATTCTAATTTCGTATTTGTCTCAATCGAGTACCAATCGCTTCGCTTTCTTTTACGTACACTTCATTCGCCAAATACTTCATTATAATTTAAAATCTTAAAATCCTTTGAAAGCAACCAACAGCAACAAGGAAACACAAAATCTTAAGGTTTCCAACGACCAAGTTGTCATTGCGAGCCGACTTGTCGGCGTGGCAATCCAGTCATTTGTCATTCTGAACTTGATTCAGAATCTGTAAAAACAAAAACACCTTTTCATAAATAAGGAATTAATGTTTCGGTAGATTCCGTGTCGTAGCACGGAATGACAAAAAAAGCATTATCATAAAATCAGTCGTTGTCGTTGCTTGGCAATTCAAGACTTTTCAAGTTTTGAATTAGAACAAAGCATTTCGCGACTGCGGTGTACTGAAATGTAAGCGGTAGCGGATGGTACATAAAGGAGCGAAATGCAAAGTTATAATTCAAAAATTAAAGTTGCTTAGCTAATACTATAAAATTATGATAAAATATACAGGATATGAATAGGAATGAATTTAAAGAACTATTATCCAAGCGGGTTTTAATACTTGACGGTGCTACCGGAACGGAACTTCAAAAATATAATTTTTTGGAAGGAGTATCTACTCCCGAAGAATTGAATATAAAGTTTCCCGAAAGAATAGAAAAGATTTATTCATCATATATCAACAGCGGTTCCGACATTATTCTTGCAAACACCTTCGGTGCAAACAAGTTAAAACTTACACAATATAATCTTGAAAACAAAATAAAAGATATAATTTTTGCAGGTGTATCAATTGCAAAAAAACATGCACAACAAAAAGGTTCTTTTGTTGCCGGTGACATTTCTTCAATAGGTTCATATTTGTATCCGTTGGGAAATGTTTCTTTTGACCAGGCATATGAAACATTTAAACAACAAGCGGAACTTTTAAGAGACAGCGGCGTGGATTTAATAGTTATAGAAACCATGACCGAAATTAAAGAGTTAAAAGCGGCGGTACTTGCCGTAAAAGATGTATATTCCGGTCCTGTTATTACTCAAATGACATTTACAAACGAAGGAACTTCGGTTACCGGAACGGATGTTTTAAGTTTTATCGCTATGGCGGAAAGTCTTGATGTTGATGCTATAGGAATGAACTGTTCCGTCGGTCCCAAAGACCTTTTAAAACTTGCAAAGTTTATGGCGGAAAACACAAATTTACCTATATCTTTTAAACCCAATGCGGGAATGCCGCAATTTATAAACAGAAAAACAATTTTTCCGGGAACTCCGGAAGAATTTACCGAAGTTTGTTTAAAAGCATACGATTACGGAATAAATATGTTGGGCGGATGTTGCGGAACAGATCCTCAATATATAAAAATGTTATCCGAAAAATTAAAAAATAAACCGCCTGTTACAAGAAAACAGATAACTCATCATTTGCTGTCTTCAAGAACAAAAGCAATTGATTTAAACCTTTTGAACAGGCCTGTAAAAATAGGTGAAAGAATAAACCCTACGGGAAGAAAAAAGTTCCAGGCGGAACTTTCACAAAACATTTTCGGACTTGTAAAATCCGAAGCGAGAACTCAAGCTCAGGCAGGTGCAGATATTTTAGATGTAAACATGGGCCTTCCGGGCGGAGACGAAACAAAACTTATTATTAATGCGGTAAACGAAATACAGGAAATAGTAAATCTTCCCCTTTCTTTAGATTCAAGTTTTGCCGATGCTTTGGAAAATGCATGTAAACATTGCGCAGGCAAACCGTTAATAAATTCAGTTAACGGCGAAACTGAAAAACTTGAAAAGATTTTACCGATAGCAAAAAGATACGGTGCAAGTATTATCGGGTTATGTGTAGATGAAAAAGGTATCCCGAAAACCTGGCAAGACAGAATAAAAATAGCGGAAAAGATTTTGTCCTATGCCGACAAGTTCGGTGTAAAAAGAGAAGAAATTGTTTTCGATTATCTTACATTGGCTGTAAGTTCGTCCGCAAAACAAGTTCAGGAAACTTTAACGGCAATAAAAGAATCAAAAAAATTGTTCCCGGAATGTAAAACAATTTTGGGAGTATCAAATATATCGTTCGGGTTACCGTCAAGACAAACAATAAATTCAACTTTTCTTAAAATGGCAATACAAGCCGGTCTTGATTTGGCAATATGTAACCCGAGTGTAGATTGGACTATTGATGACGAATATGCAAGAAACCTTTTATTGGGTAAAGATGAAAATGCAAAAGAATATGTTGCAAAGTACGGTGCAGTTGTAAAAAAAGCCGCGGTTGAAGAAACAAAACTTTCCCCTAAAGAAAGATTGTTTAATGCAATAATAAACGGCGATAAAGATTATATTAAAGATTTAATCAGTGAACTTATAAACAGCGGTGTAGAACCGTTAACAATATCAAACGAACTTATTTTAAAAGCATTAAATGTCGTAGGCGACAAATTTGCGTCAAAAGAATATTTTTTACCGCAGGTTATTATGGCGGCGGAAGCATCGCAACTTGCTTTCAGTTACATAAAACCGTTACTTAAAAAAGATAACCAAAAAGTCGCAGGTAAAGTTGTTATGGCTACAGTTCAAGGTGATGTTCACGATATCGGTAAAAATATAGTTTGTGCCGTACTTGAAAGTTTCGGATTTGAAGTTTTCGATTTGGGCAAAAATGTAAGTAAAGAAGAAATTATAGAAAAAGCAAAACAGGAACACGTGGATATTATAGGGTTGTCCGCACTTATGACAACCACCATGATAGAAATGGAAAAAGTTATAAACTTGAAAAAAGCACTTAACATAGATGCAAAAATTATGGTTGGCGGTGCACCGTTAACTCAAGAGTTTGCAAACAGTATCGGTGCGGACGGTTATTCAAGAGATGCAATTGAAGCGGCAAAAATAGCAACCGAACTTTTAAAAAAGAAATAAAATGAACAAAGATAAAATTACTTTACTTTTAGCAAGCGTGGTAACATTGGTATTAGGTCCCGGAGCGGGACACTTAATAATAAAAGAATGGAAAAGAGCAATATTTTTTATTACTCTTGCAATGGCACTGTTTTTGATATTGGCAAGCACATTTGTTTCGTCCGTAGGGCAGGAAACATTGGAAGCGGTTGCAACTTTTCAAAATATTGAACAATTCAAAAACATTTATTCCAAGTTTCAGGAAGAAAATCCCAACACTATGTTAATATTTAATATATTTTTTGCGGGTTTGTGGGCATACTCGATAGTAGACTTATTCAGAATCGCAAGACAAAAAGGTGTTTTTACAAAAAAAGAACAATGAAAAAAATATTTTTATTAATTACATTATTATTTCTAAGTGCACAAGTATATTGTGATGTGTTTAAAGGAGTTAAATTTATGAACTTTAAAAACGGTTTAACGGCTGTACTAAAAAAAGATACATCAGTTCCCATAGTATCGGTATATATTTGGGTAAAAACAGGCTCAATTAACGAAACACCCGAACAAGCGGGACTTTCTCACTTTATAGAACATCTTGTTTTTAAAGGGACAAAAAATTTCCCCGGTAATACAGAAATAATGGAAAACATTGAAAATATGGGCGGATATGTAAATGCCGCAACTTCAAAAGAGTACACTTGTTTCTATATAGATATACAAAAAGACGGATACATTCAAGCAATAAAAATGCTTTCCGATATGGTTACAAATCCGTTGTTTCCGGAAAAAGAAATAGTGCCTGAAAGAAAAGTTGTTATAGAAGAAATCCAAAGACATAAAGATAATCCTCACTCTCAACTGTTTGAAAAGTTTATGACAACAACATACAAACAAGCCGCTTACAAAAACAGTGTTATAGGAACCGAAGATGTTATTGCGAATATCCCGAGAGAAGAAATAGTAAAATATTTTAAAGAACATTATATTCCTTCAAGAATGGTTATTGCCGTTGTCGGTGATATAGATATTAAAGAAACAAAAAAAGTTATATCGGAAACTTTAGGACAGAACCAAAACACCAACCCCAACCTTATTGAGCCGAACATTATAGAAAAAGATGATACCGGCACGGAACTTATTACTGATGATAAGTTGGCACACACATATATGTTGGCAGGATTTTTGGGACCTGATATGTCATCGAAAGATATTTATGTTGCCGATGTTGCTTTAAATATTTTAGGTGCGGGAAAATCTTCAAGATTAAACAGAATATTAAAAGAAGAAAAACAGTTGGTATATTCCATCAGTTCATCTTTTATGACACTTAACGGAACGGGAAGCGCATACATATCCGCAATTTTCGATAAAACAAACTATGAACAAGTTAAAGATGCTCTTATTCAAGAATTAGACAAATTTACAGCCGAAGGACCTACACAAGAAGAGTTGCAGAAAATTAAAATAAATATGAAATCGGATTGGTTGTTCGATTTACAAACGTTCAACGAACAAGCAAGTTTGATGGGATTTTGGAAACTGTTTAACCATTTGGAAGTTTTTGAAAAATATTTGGAAAACATAGAAAAAGTTACTGTTGATGATGTAAAGAATTTCATGAAAAAATATTATTCAAAAGAAAAATTATCAAAGGTGGTAGTATTCCCTAAATGAAATATTTTTTAACAATTTTATTATCTGTTATATTATTCAGTTCTACAAGTTTCGGAGGAACGAAAATGGAAACATTCAGCTTAAACAACGGAATTAAAGTTATATTCAAACAAACAAAATCGGTTGAAATATTATGCTTAAAAATTCATTCTCCCATATCGGTATTGAATGAAGAAAGTTCAAAATCGGGAGTAACTTCTTTGTTGTATAACACAATGAACAAATCAACAAACAAAAGAAATGCCGAAGTTTTGGCTACCGATATAGAAAATTTAGGTTCTTCCATTTCACCTGATGTTGAATACGATTATTCCGGTTGGACATTAAATTGTATGAGCCAATATTTTGACGAATCCTGCGAAATTCTTTCCGACATAATTTTAAATCCCGCTTTCGATTCAACGGAAATGGGTAAAGAAAAAGAGTTAATGATACAATCCATAAAAGTAAGACAAGACAGTATAAAATCCGTAGCAAGAGATAAATTTATATCCGATTTTTATAACGAAAAAAATCCTTACTCTAAAATAAAAAGCGGTACCGAAGAAACTTTAACCGGTTTAACACAACAAGATTTAAAAGATGTTTATAACAAAATATATTCAACCAAAGGTATGGTTATTACCGTTGTAGGAAACATAAAAAAATCAACTCTTAAAAAAACTCTAAACAAATATTTCGGCCAAATGAATTTAACACAAGAAAAGCCAAAAGTTTCTTTTGAAAGAAATCCCGAAAGAACAGGTGAAGATACAATTGTAAATTCTAAATTTAATCAGGCATTTATAATTTATGCTTACGATGCACCCGATGTATTAAATGAAGATTCCATAACATTAAAAATGATAAATCTTGTTTTAGGTGCAAGAATGACCGGCAGACTGTTTATAGAACTCAGAGAAAAGTTGGGACTTGCTTACGAAGTTAACTCTAATTATCCTACAAGAATGGGTGACAGTTACTTTGAAATTTATATCGGGTTGGACAAGAAAAATGTTGATATCACCAAAAACGGTATAGAAAAAATTATGACGGATTTATGTAACACAAAAGTTTCCGATAAAGAATTAAACGACACGAAAAATTTCATTAAAGGAATTTATCTTTTATCTCATCAGTCCGTTGAAAGACAAGCATATTATCTTTCTGCAAGAGAAATGTTGGGCTTGGGTTACGAATATGACGATAAATATATAGATTTGTTATCTAAAGTTACTTCGGACGATATTATAAAAGTTGCAAATAAATATTTTAAGCAAAAACCGTATAAATTAATACTTATGCCAAACTAAAATTTATATCAGGATATAAAGTTATGAATTTACCTAAAATTAAAAATTTTCCGTTCACTTCCGTTTTGGGGTGGTCGGTATCAAGGTACGATGTTTTTAAAAATTGTAAGAGACAATATTTTTATTCTTATTATTCCAAATTCGACAGAGAAATACCTTTATCCAAAATACAAAAATTGAAATCGTTAACTTCGGTTGCTCTTGAAACGGGTAACATCGTTCACGATTCAATAAGAGATTTACTTGTAAGATTACAAAAGACCGCAAAGCCTATAAGCAGACCGAACTTTTTAAGATATGTAGCAAAAATGGCGGAAGAATATTGTAACAACAAAGATTTTTGTGAAGTATATTACAAACAAAGAAATTCCGTTACCGCACAAGATCTTATTCCTCAGATAAACAGAATAATAGAAAACTTTTTAACAAGTAAAAGGTTAAAATGGATATTCGAAACAGCAGTTCCGGAAAGCAAAAATTGGATAATTGAGCCGGGCGGATTCGGAGAAACGAGAATCAATAACTATAAAGCATACTGTAAAGTGGATTATCTTATACCGGTGGGAGATAAAATTTATATTTTAGATTGGAAAACCGGCAAAAGAGATGAACAAAAACATTCAAGACAGTTAATAGGTTACTCTTTATGGGCAAGTTACCATTTTAATACCAATGCACAAAACATAACTTCAACAGTTGTATATTTATCCCCCGCATACGATGAATATACCGTAAACTTAACCGATGAAATGTTGGCACAGTTCCAACAACAAGTTGAAGATGAAACAAAACAAATGTACGAATATTTGCAGGATATAGAAAACAATATTCCCAAAGAAAAAGACTGTTTTGAAAAAACAGATAACGAATTTTTCTGCAAATACTGTAACTTCAGAGAACTCTGTAAAAACAATTTTTAATAAACACTTGACAACTAATACAAACAAATGTATAATATACAAAAATAAGTATTAAAGGAGATATAAATGAGTAAAGATGAAAAGCTTAAAGCGTTGAATTTGGCATTGTCGCAAATAGAAAAAGATTTCGGTAAAGAAGCAATAATGAGATTGGGCGATACATCAAACGAAAATGTTGAAGCGATACCTACGGGAGCATTACCTTTGGATATAGCAATAGGTATCGGCGGTATTCCGAGAGGAAGAATAATAGAAATTTACGGACCCGAATCTTCGGGAAAATCCACACTTGCAATGTGTATAGCGGCACAAGCACAAAAACAAGGCGGAATAGTAGCATACATAGATGCGGAACATGCTATGGATCCCGACTATGCGGCAAAATTGGGAGTAAATGTGGATGATATGCTTATATCTCAACCGGATTCCGGTGAACAAGGTCTTGCAATAGCTGAAAAACTTGTTTGTTCCGGTGCCGTAGATTTAATAGTTGTAGATTCCGTTGCAGCTCTTGTTCCGAGAGCCGAAATAGAAGGTGAAATGGGTGACTCTTTTGTAGGTATTCAAGCAAGACTTATGAGCCAAGGTTTAAGAAAACTCACACCTGTAGTTTCAAAATCAAAAGCTTCCATTATATTTATTAACCAGTTAAGACAAAAAATAGGTGTTATGTGGGGCAACCCCGAAACTACACCGGGCGGACTTGCACTAAAATTTTATTCTTCGGTAAGACTTGATATCAGAAGAATAGAAGCAATAAAGAAAGGTGACGAAATTTTAGGTAACAGAGTAAGAGTAAAAGTAGTAAAAAATAAAGTTGCAGCACCTTTCAAACAAGCAGAGTTTGATATTATGTTCGGTGTCGGTATAGATAAAACAGGATACCTTGTAGATATCGGTGTAGCAGACGGTTTTATAGAAAAAGCAGGTTCTTTCTTTACATATAAAGATGAAAGATTTCAAGGTAAAGATAAGTTCAAAGAATATTTGGCAAACACTCCGGAAGTGGCATACGAATTGGAAAATCTTATAAGAGAAAAACACGGTTGCAAAAAGTTAGATGATATAGATACACCTATTGATGCGGAAATTGCAGCACCTGCAAAAGCAGAAAAGAAAGAAAAGAAATCCAAGAAATAAAGATATGAAACAAAAAAAGAGGTAGAGAAAATTCTCTACCTCTTTTTTATTTAATGAAGATTATTCATAAATGATGTCATCTAAGTAAATGATGAATCCGTTAGGATTGTCATCTTTAGATGCTGCGAAGCAGAATCCACCGATTACGTGGCTCAAATCTTTGCCTGTTAAATCGATAGAATATTTCTGCCATTCTTTTGTTAATTCAATTGGACCAACTGCTGCTGAATCTGAATCTGGATATTCTCCGGTGATTCCACCCATCTTGAATTCAGCTATTTTTTCTCCACCGTTTGCTCCTCTTGCCCAGAATGTCAATTTCTTTGCTCCGGTTAAATCATATCCGCCTTTCTTTTCTCCCCAGTTGTTTGCAGGTTGTTGCCAGAATATTCCTGTCCATCCTGCTCCTTGGGTCATCTTTGCACTGTACGTAATCTTGATGCAATTGTTGCCGCTTCTCGGTGTTTCTGTGCATGCTTGGTTCAATTTCAAATCTCCGAAATCTCCCATCCATCCGGAAGGTGCAAAGTGATTGTCTTTTGAAGCATTTTCTACATATACTGCAAATGCTTTAAAAGAAGATGATGACTTTGCTGCTGTTGATGATGCTGCTTTTGGTGCTGCAAATGCTACTGCTGCTACTCCTGCCATGAAAACGGTTGCTACTAACAAGCTCATTACCTTTCTCATTTTCCTTCTCCTTTTTTTTAGATTTGTAGAATCTAAGTTCTACATTTTTTCCGGCTGCTACAAACTTTAGACTTACCTCCTTTTTAAAAAGTTTCACCTAATTTATTTTTGTTGCATGCCGTAATGTTTAGCATAGCCCATACATTTTCAAATTTCAACATTTTTAAATCAATTTCACAAATTTTTTACACATTTATATATACCTATATTAATAGCATCTGCACTTATTGTATCTCTTTGCAAAGTGTCTATTGTGACCTTTTTTTGCAAAATGTTTTTTGTGATATCCGTTCTTTTTTGCAAACTTGAAGTTTTTGTTATGACCTTTTTTTGCAAAATTTTTACCGTTTTTATCATATCTTTTCTTTGCAAATTCTTTTCCCTTTTTGCCTTTTTTTGCGAACTTTGATTTTTTATCGTTCTTTTTTGCAAAATCTTTTTTGCCTTCTTTTTTCTTTTGATCTTTCTTTGCAACATTTGTTTCTTTCTTTGTATCTTTTTTTACATCTTTTTTATCGTACTTCTGTTCAACTTTTACTTTACCGTTATCTTTAGGTGCTTTTTTCCCGTCTCCCGGTCCCATTGCAAAACTTGCAGTTGTAAGTCCAAACATTAACATCAAACTTAACATCATTTTTGCGATTTTTAAATTTCTCATTTTGTCCTCCTTTACTGCTTTTTTTAATTGCTATGATATTGAGACTTTAATAAGAAACAAAAAGTTACACCTTTCAATTACAATTTTATTTAGCGAAACAAATTTATCTTTTGAGAGCAAACAAAAAAAGTTGTTAAAGACTTTAAGATTTTGTGTTAGAATCATAATCAATTAGTAATTATTAATTAAAAAAATGGGAAGAAAAAATTTCTTCCCATTTTTACATTATTGTAGTTATTGGCATTCAAGACTTTTTAGTTTTGAATTATAACAAAGCATTTAGCGACTGCGGTGTACAAAAGTGAAACGGTACATAAAGGAGCAAAATGCAAAGTTATAATTCAAAAATTAAAGTTGCTTAGCTAATAAAAATTATTGGAACTATTTTTGCTTCTTGAGTGCATCTCCAATAATACTTTCAATATTATTAACTGTACCAATCTTCTCGTTAATTTGTTTCAACACTGCATCTTTCTGACCTTGCAAGCTCTTTTCGATTTCTTTGGCTTTTTCTTGTGCAAGTTCATTAACTTTTTGTTTTATCTTATCTTTTGCTTCGTTAACTTTTGCCGAGAAAAGTTTTGAAATAGCATCATAAAGTTTTTTATCTATATCGGAATTAATTTTTATATTAAGGTTTTCACTGTCTTGAGTTTGAGCTGTAAGATTAACATCAAAAGATTTTATTGAGTTTGTAATTTGTGCCAAATATTTTAAGTTACCTTCAACACTATTTAATGTTTTTTCTTTTATATCTCTAAAAGCAATATCGGCACTGCACAAAAATCCGGAATTGTTCAAATCAAAAGATCCTGCAACATTAACTTTAGATGTATCTATAAGAGGCAAATAATCGTTCGGTTCTATATTTAATATTGTTCCGGAAAGGCCTGCAATTTCAACTTTTATATTATCTTTGGAATCTTTTGTTCTGTGATCAAAAAGTCCGTTAACTGCAAGTTTTTGTGTTGAGTTATTTCCGGCAAGTTCCAATATTATAGGAGCACCTACCAACTTCGGCGAAGAAGAAATATTTTTTATTAAACCTGAAAAATCTATACCGACTTCTTCTTTGGTTTTAGCCGTTGTTCCTGTCACTTTCATTAACGAAATAAGTAACGAAGGATAAAGCTTTTCTCTGAATATTATATCTCTGCCCAATGCTCTTTGTTTAACTTCTTTTACTTCTTCTTCGTCCGAACCTTCCGGAATATATTGCTTAATTATTGAAATATAATAAAGCACTTTTTCTACTCTGTTAACCCATTTTGTCCCGAACAACATTTGAGATATATTTTTGGTATTAAGTGTCGGTATAGATATTTTTTCGCAAATCATATTAACATCATTTGTTATGGTATTTTTAATTTGTTTTGTAACATCTATCGTTGCACTTACATCTTTTTTAGCATTGTTAAGTTCAGCCAAGATATCATCAAACTCTTTTTTCAGTGTTTTAAGTTCGTTAACTTTTTTAGCGGTATTTGCAATATCCGCCAATGAACCGAACTTACTTTTTGAAAGGTCATCCGCCAATGTTTTTGCTCTGTTTATTTTTTCTTCATAATTAAAATTGTTTATTTTGTCCTGATAAGATGTATATTTATCCTGTAAATCGGCAGAAACTTTTTCTACTTCTTTTATTGAAGAAAGACCGCTGTCTTCTATAAGTTTGTTTACATCAAAATTCTTTATTTGATCTTGAATTTTGTTAAACATTTCTACCGACGGCAAATTATTAAATTCGGTTACCGTTTTATCTTTTGCGGTTTTAAACATTTTCGCAAATTTACTTTCTTTGTTTGATTTTTTCTTTTTCGGTAACTCACCGGAGGTTTTTCTGTCTGTTTGCCATCTCAATCCGTCCAAACTCATTTCATCTATAACAACTTTTTTTCTTAATAAAGGAGCAAACCTTACATCAAATCTTATTTTTTCTATATCAACCAAATTTTTGAAATAATTGTTTTTGTCCGCAGCCCTAAATCCGTTTATTGTAACGGAACAATTTTTGAAACTTGTTTTTAAATAATCTATTTCAACTTTGGCACCCACAGCTGCTTGTCCTGCAGATATTATTACCTTCTTCAAAATTTTATCGAAAAACAAAATATTTAATATTGCTATAAGAGCAATAATAATTATTGTTGTTAACAAAAAACTCCATCTTATAATTTTCATATTATTACTCTCCTATTTAACTATTTTTATTACATTCGTACTAAGTATTGTAGCCGACAATATTTTTACTATTTTCCATTTGGAAACTTTTTCTCTTAAATGCGTTCTGTAATAAACCAACAATTTTTTAGCTATAATCATGTTCGGTATTATCAAGATTATACCCGTAACCAAACTGCCCATAACTACGGTATTATTAAACTTTGTAAAAGGAACTACAGGTAAGTTATAAAGATATGTGTAGAAACCGTTTAGAGAGTTTATATTTAATATGTAATAACCTAAACTATCAAATAACGGATCTAAAGCAAAACTTAATATTTCGTATACTGCCCAAGCCAAAAACGCAGCGGAAATATTAACTCTAAACATCATTATTACAATAAACAGCACAAGTTTCATAAACATATTAGGAACAAGTCCCAATATTGCACCGAGTGCAAATCCCCAAGCAACTTGGTTAGGTGAAATGTCTGTTTGAAAAATTACGATTACCTGTTTTAACAATTTTAAGAAAAACATTTTTGTACTCCTTAAAAATCACTTTGCGATTTTTAGCTTATAATTTAAAGTTTACAGTTTCTTAATTATTCAGTTTTTCAACTATGTCGGGTATTTCCGTCGGCGTTTTCGCCTGATAATCGGGGGCCAAATCATTTAATTGTTGTTGCGAAGAGTATCCGTACAAAACACCTATTGTTGTTATACCGGCATTTTTACCAACCATTATATCGTTTGCACCGTCACCTATCATAACAACATCTTCTTTATTTAAAGAAAACTTTTTTAAGATTTCGTATATCGGCAACGGGCTTGGCTTTTTCTCTTTAAAGGAATCCCCACCATAGATATTTGTAAAATATTTTGAAAGTCCAAGTGTTTCTAAAATTTGTTTTGAAAATCTTTCATCTTTATTGGATAGTAAAACTTTTGGTTGCGGAATGTTTGAAAGCATTTCGGAAACATTTTTGTACGGTAAAGTTTTGTCCGTTAAATGTTTGGAATAATTATCTTTAAACTTTTTAACGGCCGTATCAAATTCCTCATCCTTAATGTCCGTTAAAACCGCTTTTACGAGTGCGGTTATTCCGCTACCCAGATAAGAAGCAACCTTATCTACGGATAGCGGACCAAAACCATATTCATGCCTTACAAAATTTACGGCATCTGTTAAATCGTATTTAGAATCTATTAAGGTTCCGTCTAAATCGAATATAACAAGTTTTATATTATTGTTTAAAACCATTTAATTATGCCCGGAATATATTCAACTTTATCCATATATTGCGGCACTATTCTTACGGTATAACCGCAATGTCCTACCATTCTTGTAGGAGCTTCGATTTCATATATATATGTTCCGTCTTGTTCTTTTGAAACCATTTTCATGTTTTCAAATGTTTCATCGCTTAACACATTTTTCGTGTTCAAATAACCTTCATAAACTTGAACGAAAACATCTTCCGGAGCAATACCTGCCAAATTAACTCTGACTCTGATTTTTAACGGTTCACCTATTTTAATTGTTTTTGAACCTGTATTATCGTCTGCACTTATAATTGAAACTCTGTTCCAGTTTCTTTCTATGTTGCTTTGCCAATCTGCTTTTTTCTTTGCAAGTTCATAGTTGTTTTCTTTCATCTTTTCGGTCAATTCCATGGATGGAACATAAAATTTTCTTGTATAATCTTCAATCATTCTGTTTGTATTAAACATAGGACCCACTGTTTGCATACAAGCTTTCATTTTTGTTATCCAGCCTCTGGGTAAATCGTCTTGACCTCTATCGAAGAACAATGGAATAATTTCCTTTTCCAACATTTCATATATTGATCTTGATTCCATTTCGTTTTGATATTCCAAATCGTTATAAGTATCTGTTGAACCTACAACCCAACCGTTTTCTCCGTTATAACCTTCACACCACCAACCGTCAAGCACACTGAAATTTATTGCACCGTTAACCGCAGCTTTCATTCCGCTGGTACCTGATGCTTCCTGCGGTCTTAAAGGATTATTCAACCAAATATCAACACCCTGAACCAAATAATGTGCAACGTTCATATCGTAATCTTCCAAGAACACTACTTTATATTTCAAGTCAGGATCGGAAGTTAAAGCAATTATACTTTTTATAATTTCTTTACCTTTATCATCTTTCGGATGAGCTTTACCTGCAATAATTATTTGAACAGGTTTTTCTTTATTGGTAAGTATTTTTTTAATTCTATCGAGGTTTCTAAATATCAAGTTACCTCTTTTGTATGTTGCAAATCTTCTTGCAAAACCGATTGTTAATGCTTCAGGATCCAAAACTTCATCCGCATAAGCTATCATATGCTTTGAAAGTCCTCTTCTTTCCAACTGCATTTTTAATCTGTTTCTTGCAAAAGATACAAGTCTTTCTTTTCTTCTTTCGTGGCTTCTCCAAAGTTCGGCATCAGGAATATCCGCAACTCTTTGCCACAAAGTCTGATCTGAAGGTTCGTCTATCCAATCGTCTCCGATATATCTTTGGAACAAACCTGCAAATTCGTAAGATATCCAAGTATTTGTATGAATACCGTTAGTAATATGTGTTATAGGAATTTCTTTTCTTGGAAGTTCCGGCCAAACATTTTGCCACATTTCTCTTGATACGGTTGCATGCAATCTTGAAACACCGTTAGCTTTACCGCAAGCTTTAAGAGCAAGAATTGTCATTGAAAAATCTTTGTCGATATTTTCAGCTTTCAAGTCCCTGCCTAAAGCTAAGAATTGTTCTTTGGATAATCCCAATTCTCTATATAAACTTTCGAAATATGTTGAAACAAGCTGCGAAGAAAATACTTCATTACCTGCAGGAACAGGAGTATGTGTTGTGAATACACAATTTGATTTAACAACTTTTTGTGCCTGTTCGAAAGACAACCCTTTGTTCTTCATTAACATTCTCATTTTTTCCAACAATAAGAATGCGGAATGTCCTTCGTTAATATGTATTACGGAAGGATCGATATTCAAAAGTTCCAAAACTTTCATACCGCCGACACCCAACAACTTTTCTTGCTTAATTCTCATTTCTTTGTCGCCGCCGTAAAGTTCACCGGTAATTGTTCTGTCTTCGGCGGAATTTTTATCAAAATCAGTATCCAACAAATAAAGAGCAACTCTACCTACTTGAATTTTCCAAATTCTTGCAAATACTCTCGGTGAATGAGGTAACGATATTTCTATCGATAATGTGTTACCGTTTTCATCGGTTAAAAGTTGCATAGGCATACTGTAAAAATGATTTACTTTATATTCTTCTATTTGCCAACCGTCGATACTTAAATGTTGTTTAAAGTATCCGTTTCTGTATAACAAGCCTATACCTACCAAAGGAAGTCCCATATCACTTGCGGATTTCAAATGATCTCCGGACAAAACTCCAAGACCTCCGGAATATATAGGTAAACTTTCATGAATAGCAAACTCTGTAGAAAAATATGCTATTTTTTTATCTTTGTATTCAGGGAAAGTTTTATCAAACCATGTAGGAACAGACATATATTTATCGAGTTCAGCTTTAACCAATTTCATATGTGAAATAAAACTCGTATCGTCTGCAAGTTCTTCTAATCTTGATTGCTTTACAAGTCCCAACATTGCTTTCGGGCTGTGATAAGATTCTTCCCACACATCTCTATCCAATCTTCTAAACAATTCTACGGCATCACTGTTCCAGCACCACCACATATTTTCGGAAATGGTTGCCAAGTCTTTTAAACTTTCCGGTAAAGAAGGTGTAACTACAAAACTTTTCGCTTTTATCGCTGTAAAAGTTTCCTGATTTTCGTTAAACAAATCATTGTTTTTCAACATACTCTATATCTCCTTATAACAACACACTTATTATAGCTTTACATATGCCCAAAACATTAAGGCAAGACACAAAGAAATAAGTTTTAATTGCCAATTATTTAATATTGCTCTTTTTATGTTTTTAAATTTTATTTTTCTCATAATATAGCCTTTTCGGTATATTTATTTGTTAATACTTCCAATAAATTTTCTTTATTTACAATTTCTATTTTCCCGTCAACACAAATCGATATGTTACCGGTTTCTTCCGATACTACCAAAACTATGGCATCTGTTGTAGCGGACAAACCTATACCGGCTCTGTGCCTTGTTCCCAAATGTTTAACTTCTATTTCGGTACTTATAGGTAACACACACCCGGCAGCTTCTATTTTTTCATCTTTTATTATAACTGCACCGTCGTGAATAGGTGCTTTTGTGTTAAATATGGATAGCAATAATTCATGAGTCACTTTAGCATCCAATTTTATACCTGTTTCGGTATAATTTTTTAGCCCCATATCTTTTTCAAGAACTATTAAAGCTCCCATTCTTATTTTGCTCATTTCGGTAGCGGCTTCAACAATTTCCGATATAAAATTTGATTTTATTTTTGTTCCGAACAAGAAAAGTTTACTTCCTATTTTTGCAAGTGCATATCTGATTTCGGATTGAAAAACAACTGCAAGTATAACAACTGCGGCAAGCCAGAATTTTCCCATAATCCAAGACAATGTCTGTAAATGTAAAACATCTCTTGCTATGATAGTAACGGCAACAAGTACAATAAGACCTATAACGACCTGTATTGTTCTTGTACCTTTTATAACAAGCAATATTCTATAAAAAATGTATGCCAATATAAGGATATCTAAAATGTTTGAAATATAGACATTCCATATGTGTGCCACAAGTTCCATTATATTCCCCTTATAGAATTAACAACTTTCAATGCATTAACGGTTTCTTTTACATTGTGCACTCTTAATATATCCGCACCGTTCATAACAGAAACCATATTTGCTATTGCCGTTGCAAGTTGTCTTTCACTAAAATCTTCCGTTCCCAAAACTTTTGCCAGAAAACTTTTATTTGACAGTGCCATAAGCACGGGTACATTCAAAGATTTAAATTCAAACAACCTTTTTATTATAAGCAAATTATCTTCAACCGTTTTACCGAAACCTATACCGGGATCAACAATTATAGATTCTTTGTTTATCCCGCTATCTAAAGCAAAATCTAACTGTTTTGACAGAAAGTTAAATATATCGCTTAATATATTATTATATCTTATATTTTGTTGCATCGTCAAAGGGTTTTTCTTCATATGCATCACAATTACGGCCGCCTTATTTTTCGCAACTGTTTTTGCCATACTTTTATTCTTGTATCTTAGTGCATAAATATCGTTTATTATGTCTGCACCTTCGCCTAAAGCAACCGTTGCAACTTCCGGTTTATATGTATCTACGGATACCGGCATTTTGGATTTTTTTCTGAACAGCTTTAAAAACTTTTGTATTTTTTCTGTTTCTTGTTTAACCGGAACAGGTTTTGAACCGGGTCTTGTAGATTCCGCTCCCACATCAATAATATCCGCACCGTCTTTTTGCATTTGTAATGCGGTTTTCACCGCAACATTTATATCCTCTATTCCGTTTTTAAAAAATGAATCGGGTGATAAATTTATTATACCCATTACAAGAGTTTTATTTAATGCTATTTTTTTATTTGCACAAACTATTTGTTTTAATTGAAAAGAATTTATATCCGATATTTGCTTGGATAAAAGTTTTAAGCCGAACGGCTGTTCTTTAATTTTTGAAGTTAATTTTTCTATTTGGTTTCGGTTGGCACAGATAACAATATTTGATTTCCCTTTTTTGAACAGAGACACATCTTTACTTACAGCCACATCACATCCGCAAGACAATGCTTCTTGTTTTAAAACACTCGCTGCTCTGTTATCTATATCTTCCACTATGAAAGAATTGCCGACAATTTTTTTTGCAAGTTTTTCGTACACATATTCATCGCATTTTGAACTTGCAACAATTTTTACTGCATCTTTTATGGTATCTGCTTTTACTTTTTTTACAATCATTTTTTTATAATTAGCAATTATTAATTTAAAATTTTTATTTACGATACATATTTTATCAAAAAAAGAAAAAAACATTAATCATTAAAATGTAAGGATAGAAAAAAACAGAAATATTTGTAGGTGAAACAAAAAATTCCCGAACCGTAGTGTACGCAAGTGAAACGGTACATGAGGTTCGGGAATTTGAAGTTGTAACTAAAATATTTCTGCTTTTTTATTATATATTGAACTTATAACCTGTTTTTATTATTTCAACAATGAAAGGGCTTCGGATCTTGTTCTTGCATCTTTTAAGAATATGCCTCTCATTGCGGAAGTTATCATTTTCGCTCCCGGTTTTCTCACGCCTCTCATTGTCATACATAAATGTTCGGCTTCTATTACAACCATTGCACCTTTAGGTTGAACTGTTTTCATTATGGTATCGGCAATCTGTTCAGACAACCTTTCCTGCAACTGTAACCTGTGAGCAAAAGCTTCTACAACTCTAACCAATTTTGAAACACCGACTATTCTGCCTTTTTTCGGTAAATATGCTATATGAACTTTACCTGAAAAAGGTAACAAATGATGTTCGCACATTGAATAAAGTTGTATATCTTTAACGATAACTATTTCTTCATATTCTTCCGTTTGATAATGAACGGAAATTATATTATCAATATCTTCGTTGTACCCGTCAAAAAACTCTTCATAAAATTCCGCTACTCTTTCGGGAGTTCTTTTTATACCTTCTCTTTTTGTATCTTCCCCGAAAGCATCCAACATCATCGATACTGCTTTTTGAAATTTTTGTTTGTTAAATGTTTTTTTTGTTTTATTTTTCTTCATTGTTATCTTCTTCTTTATTATCTATTTTTGCAAACAAATCGTTCTGAAAAGTTTCCGTCTTGGTTTTTCTTACTTTTTTTACTTTCAATTGTTCTTCTTTTACTTCTTTTTTATCTTCAACTTTTTCTTCCTGTTTTGGATCTTCCGTCTTAGGTTCTTCTTGTTTTACCGTTTCCGGTTCAGCTTTAATTTCCGGCTCTTTTTTCTCTTGTTCAACGGGAGCAGACGTTTCTTCTTTTTTTACCGGTTCCTGTTCCACAGGTTCCAACTCTTGTCCTTCCATTATCTTGTTAACCTGTTCACCGTTTAACGTTTCCCTTTCTATTAAAGCTTTAACCAAATTATCTAATTTATCTCTGTTTTCTTCCAATATTTTCTTTGCTTTGTTTTTAGCTGTCGTAACTATATTCTTTACTTCTTCATCAATAAGTTCTGCCGTCTTGTTTGAATGTTTTTGTGTTCTTGAAATATCTCTGCCTAAAAATACTTCTTCGCTGTCTTTTTCCAAAGCAAGTGTACCTATTTTGTCACTCATACCGAATGCAGTAACCATTTTCGTAGCAATTTGTGTTGCTCTTGAAATATCGTTTGAAGCTCCCGTGGTTATATCGCCAAACACAATTTCTTCGGCTACTCTGCCGCCCATAAGTATTGCAAGTCTGGCTTCGATTTCGGATTTTGAACTTAAAAATTTATCTTCCAACGGAACTTGTAATGTGTATCCCAATGCTCTGCCGCTTGCCATTATAGTAACTTTATGAACAGGATCCGTGTTCGGAATCATTTTAGCAACAATTGTATGTCCTGCTTCATGATAAGCAATAATACTTTTTTCTTTATCCGAAATAACTCTCGATTTCTTTTGAGGTCCCGCCATTATTTTATCTATGGCTTCTTCAAAACATTTCATCGTAACTGTTTCTAAATTTTTTCTTGCTGCAAGAAGGGCAGCTTCGTTTGCAAGATTAGCTAAATCCGCGCCCACAAATCCCGGAGTTCTTCTTGCCAAAACTTTTATATCAACTTCTTTATCCATCTTAATGTTTTTAACATGAACTTTTAAAATTTCTTCTCTGTCTTTTAAGTCGGGAGTATTAACTACAACTTGTCTGTCGAATCTTCCCGCTCTGAGCAATGCGGGATCCAACACATCCGGTCTGTTTGTTGCAGCTATTATTATAACACCTTCTTTAGTATCAAATCCGTCCATTTCCACAAGAATTTGGTTTAATGTTTGTTCTCTTTCATCGTTACCGCCGCCGAGACCTGCGCCTCTGTGTCTTCCCACCGCATCGATTTCATCTATAAAAAGTAAGCACGGTGCATTTTTCCTTCCCTGTTCAAACAAATCTCTGACTCTGGATGCACCTACACCTACAAACATTTCCACAAATTCGGAACCGCTCGAAGAAAAGAAAGGAACTCCCGCTTCACCCGCAACCGCTTTTGCAAGTAAAGTTTTACCTGTTCCCGGAGCACCTGCAAGTAAAACACCTTTAGGAATTTTACCGCCGAGCTTTTGAAATTTCGAAGGACTTTTTAAGAACTCAACTATTTCCTGTAACTCTTCTTTTGCTTCTTCACAACCTGCAACTTCTTTAAATGTTATTTTTTTACCGTTATCCGCAAGCCTTGCTTTACTCTTGGCAAAAGTCATTGCTTGTTTTCCGCCTGCAGACATACCTCTCATTATCCATAACCAGAAAAGTATTAAAAGTATTATCGGTCCCCAACTGAAAATCAAAGGTCCGAGCCATCCGTTTTGAGCTTTACCGGAAAACTTTTGTACATTATTATTTTCCATATCTTCAACAAGCTTAGGATCTTCCAACGGAATTGTTTTAAACTTTCTTTGATTTCCTTCTTTATCCGTAAACTCACCTTCTATCAATTCGGGAGTAACAACAGCATTTATAATCTTACCTTCTTTAACACTCTGTTTAAACTGGGAATAGGGCATATCTTCTATGTTAGATTTTTTTGTTGAACTTTGTATAAAAGCAAACAATACAACAAACATCAATATCCAAAAAATAATTCCCCAAGAATCTTTTTTCTTCATATTCATAAACAACACACCTCTTTATATAACACCTATATAAGGTAAACCTCTGTATTTACCGTTATAGTCTAATCCGTAACCTACAATAAATTCATTATCTATTTCAAAGCCGAAATAATCTATTTTTATATTTTTAAATTTTTCAACTTTTTTGTTTATAAAAGTACAAATTTTTACACTGTTAGCTTTTCTCTTAATAAATAAATCTTTAACATACGAAAGAGTTCTTCCGCTGTCGCAAATATCTTCCACAAGCAAAATATCTTTACCTTTTATATCTTCAACAACATCACACAAAAATTTTATTTTGCCCGATGATTTTTTACCTTTATAAGACGCAACTCTTATAAAATCCAACTCAAAATCGACATTAAGATTTCTTATTATATCGCTGCAAAAAACTACACTTCCCGTCAACACAGACACTACAACCAACTTTTTGTTTTTAAAATCTTTGTTTATCTGTTGTGCAATTTTTTTTACTTTGTTTTTTATTTTATTGTTTGAAATTAAAACTTTTATCTTTTTCATTATTTTTTCAATATATTTTTATCTTTAAATTATAACGAAAAACAACATAAAAAACAATAGTTTATAGTTTATAGCTTATAGTTTAGTTTTTTGTAAAAATTTACTTCGTGAATTTTTGATATCTAATAGAAAATTTTGTTTCACAAAATTTTACATCAAACTACAAACCATCAACCGAAAACTACAAACTAAAATATTTTCAGTATTGCAAATTTAAGATATTCCGTTTCCGGCATAGAGATAAGTATAGGATGGTCTTTTGCCTGACTCGAAAGTTCTAAAAATATTGCTCTTTTGCCCGCTTTTGAAACTGCTTCCTGCAACATTTTTTTGAAATCACTCATGGATAAATGATGTGAGCAAGAACTGGTAGCAAATATTCCGCCGTTTTTTAATAATCTTATTGCTTGTTCGTTAAGCTTAGCATAATGTTTATATCCGGCATGAAAATCTTTTTTACTTTTGATTAGTCCGGGCGGATCTATATTAACTACTTCATAGTTTTCCGCTTGTGCCTGATGCGAACATATATATTCTTGAGCATCGGCAACTATTGCATTAAAATCTTTGTAACCGTTAGCTTCGTAATTTTTGTTTGCCATTTCAAGAGCAGGTCTTGAAGAATCTACAAATATAACTTCTTTTGCTCCGCCCTTTAAAGCATTTAATCCGAAAGAACCTGTATGTGTAAAACAGTCTAACACTTTTTTATCTTTACAATACTTTTGGAACAATTTTCTGTTATCTCTTTGATCGAAGAAAAAACCTGTTTTCTGTCCCGACTTTATGTTCACATAATATTTTATATCGTTTTCTGTTATTAAAATATCATCGGGAATTTTACCGGAATATATTTCGTTTTCGCCGGACAAATTTTCAAGTTTCCTTAAATGGGAATCGTTTCTTACCATTATTCCTTTAGGGTTCATTACTTCCTGGACTGCATCCAATATATCATGTTTATTGTTATCCGCACCTGCACTGACAAATTGTGCAACGCAATAATCTTCGTACTTATCTAAAACGAAACCGCTTATATCATCACTTTCCCCGTAAACTACTCTGAACGAGTTTTGGTTAGGATACAATTGTTTTCTTAAATCGTAAGCTTTTTGTATTCTTTCTTTCCAAAATCTTGTATCAACAATTTCATTCTTTCTTGATATTAAACGAAAAGCAATTAAAGAGTGAGGATTATAAAAGCCTATACCGATAAAATTGTTGGAACTGTCATAACATTCCACAATTTCACCTATTTGCGGTTTAGCAAAGACATCCTTTATTTCATTGGAAAATACCCATTGATGTCCCGACTTTACCCTTTTTTCTTCACCTTTTTTTAATACTATGCTTTTCAAAAAAATACTCCGCTATTATGATATAAAGATTTTTAAAATTTTCATTTACAAGCATGATTAAAGCCGTCTATGAGTGCAGAAATTTTTAAAGTAAAAAGCTATAAATTTTAAAAGCTTTTTAGTGCGAACATGATTGAAGATTTTTCCGTTACATTAGGTCGTTAGGAAAAATCAAGTTGGAGCACGGCTTTAAAAATTTCAAACAAATGGCTTTTTTGCTTGTAAATGAGAAATTTTAAAAGAACAAATAAAAATTAATAAACCGGGAACTGTTTGCAAAGTGCCGTAACTTCTTTTTTAACTTCAGCTATCACTTCTTCGTTATTTATATTTTTCAATACTTTAATTATCCAATTTGCAATTTTGATAACTTCGTTTTCTTTCATTCCTCTTGTTGTAATTGCAGGTGTTCCGATTCTTATACCTGAAGCTATCATAGGCTTTGCAGGATCGTAAGGAATTGTGTTTTTGTTTGCTGTTATTCCTGCTTTTTCCAAAGTAATTTGTGCATCTTTACCTGTAACATTTAAAGGTCTTAAATCTACCAAGAACATGTGTGAATCCGTTCCGCCTGAAACTATTCTTAAACCACCTTCTGCCAATGTCTTTGCAAAAACTTTAGCATTTGCGGCAACTTGTTTTTGATATTCTTTAAATGAAGGCTGTAATGCTTCTTTAAATGCAACTGCTTTTGCTGCTATAACATGCATTAAAGGTCCGCCTTGTACACCGGGGAAAACTGCGGAATTTATTTTCTTTGCCAAATCTGGGTTGTTGGTCATAATGATACCACCTCTCGGACCTCTCAATGTTTTATGTGTTGTTGTCGTAACTACATCCGCAAAAGGAACAGGTGAAGGATATACTCCCGCAGCTATAAGACCTGCATAGTGAGCAATATCTGCCATAAAGTATGCACCTACTGAATCAGCTATTTTTCTTATTCTTTCCCAATCCCATATTCTTGAATATGCACTTGCACCTGTAACTATCATTTTAGGTTTACATTCTTTTGCAATCTTTTCCAACTCATCATAATCTATAACTTCCGTGTCTTTGTTTACTGTATAAGGAACAATTTTAAAGAATTTACCTGAAAAATTCATCGGATGACCGTGAGACAAATGTCCGCCGTGATCCAAGCTCATACCCAAAACGGTATCTCCCGCTTGAAGCAAAGCCATAAATGTTGCCATGTTTGCTTGTGCTCCGGAATGAGGTTGAACATTTACGAATTGGCATCCGAACAATTGTTTTGCTCTTTCTATAGCTAAAGTTTCTACTTTATCTACAAATTCGCAACCTCCGTAATATCTTCTTCCAGGATATCCTTCGGCATATTTATTTGTTAAAACTGAACCTTGTGCCTGCATAACGGCTTTTGATGTATGGTTTTCAGAAGCAATAAGTTCAATATTGTTTTCTTGTCTTTGATGTTCTTCTTCAATAATGTTTGCAATTTCCAAATCAACTTTCTTTAAATCTTCCATGTTATACTCCTATATCAAAAATTTTATTATAAATTATCTTATGATTATATAATATTTACAACAAAAAAAATAGGAAGATTTTTATTCTTCCTATTTTCAAATTGTTATTCTGTCGTTAATTTCTAATTGCTAATTACTAATTTCTAATTGTTTTAAATATATTCAAGCAGTTTTTTACAGTCTAAACAGCCTTTTCTTATAACAACATACGGAAACTTCACCATATCTATTACAGTAGATTCAAACGAAAATTCACATTTGCCGCCATCAACTATCAAATCTATTTTACTGTCAAAATAATCTATTGCGGTTTTTGCTGTTTTTGCACTGTCTTTACCGGAAATATTTGCGGATGTTGTCATTAAAGGAACATTGTACTTTGCCATAATATCCAAAAGTATCTTGCAATTCGGTATTCTTACACCTAAATTGTCTCTGCCGCCTATCAACATTTTGCCAAGTTCGGTAGTAGGCAAAATCAGAGTTAATTGTCCCGGCCAAAACTCCATTACGATTTTATCTATACCTTTAGGAAATATAACAAACTGTTTTAATGTTTCGATGTTGTCAGACATCAATATTAAGGGTTTTCTTGCTGCTCTGTGTTTAAGTTTGTATATCTGTTTTTGTCCTTCAAAATTAAACACGCTTGTCATTATTCCGTAAACAGTATCAGTAGGCAACACAACTATACCTTTATTTTTCAAAATATCGTTTGTCGTTTCTATAATAAATTCGTTACTTTCTTTTTTTGTACTTATTATTTTCGTTTTCATTTTATCTATTCTATATTAAATACTTGTTGTTCTGAAGAAATTTCTTTAGCTATAGTTTCTTCCTGTTTTATATTATTTTCTGTCTTATATGTAGACAATTCCGCACATATCGATCCAACGGGAATTTTGGATTTCATTTGTACCGGCATTTTTCTCTCATCGTTTGTTACCCAAACTTTCAGTTTACCTTTAGCTTTAAATATTCCGGCATCTTCTCTGAGCATAGGTTGTAATATTAAACAATCAAAAGTTCCCGCTTCAACTTTAACGGTTTCTCTGCCTATAACCTTAGTTTTTAATGGCCATGTATCATCACCGGAATGAGCTTCAAAAACATATTCTTTTCCCACTTCCAAATCCATAGTTCTCATAAAATATAAAGAAGATATTACATCCTGTACCCACTGAACTGTATCACCGTATTTCATTGTTCCGTCATCGTTTCTTGCAAATCTTGCATTTTGGTGATTAAAATCAAGCTGTTCAAACTTTTTCCAACCGCCTTCGGAAATATTGGTAAGATATCTTAAAGAGCACAAACTTTCGGTGTCTATCCAAGATTGGTTTGTATCTCTTACTTTAAAAAAGTTATCAAAAAACGGAGCGGATTTTGCTTCCGAATATATATGATATGCAGTTCTTCCGTTAACTTCTTCAAGACCTTTAATTTCCAATGTTCCTTTTCCAACTTTAACGAATTTCCAATAAACATCGAAAACCAAATTTTCTTTTTCCGGCAAGTTACCGTCTAATTGTCTCCATTGAAAATCCGGACTATACTCAAAAAACTCTTTTGTTGCAGACACATTAGTATTTTTTTGAGCATAAATAGGTAATGTTATAAGTACCGCCATTATTACAAATTTAATTTTTTTCATAATCATTTTTTATTACCTCCACCGTTTGTCTTAAACTTCTTACGATTGCTAAAGGTTTTTGCTTTTCATCTTTTACTTTTGCAAACTGTTTTTTGCCGTGTCCCGTAAGAACCAAAATTCCTTTTCCGCCGAAATTGTAACCGAAGATGTAATCTCTGACACTGTCACCTATCATATAAGACTTTTTAAGATCTATATTCAGCTCTTTTGCCGCCTTCAGTGCCATCCCGATTTTCGGTTTTCTGCAATCACAATTATCATTCGGACCGTGCGGACAATAATACATTCCATCAACTTTCACTTTCAATTTCTTTAGCATTTCTATTAATTTAGAATTGATTTGTTTCAATTTTGTTACAGTAAAATATTTTCTTGCAATACCCGACTGGTTTGTTACTATAACTATTTTGAACCCCATCTCTCTAAATTTAAGCAGAGGTTTTTCTATATGTTTATATAATTTTAACTGTTTTACATCACTTAAATAATTTCTGTCGTAATTTATTGTTCCGTCTCTATCTAAAAATATTGCCGGTGATAACTCTTTTTTATTTTTCATTATTTATACCTAATACAGATTTTATTTCTTTTTCAAAAATTTCCTTTCCGCTATCAAAAGATATTGAAACATTGAGTACATATATTTTTTTCTGCATTTCCTTATTTGTTACTTCACTTATTTTTACGGCATCTTTTGCCGTTGTTATAATAACTTCGTTACCTGCCAAATTATTTATGACATCGGATATATTTTTTGTTACATATTTATGATGATCTGAAAAAATAATTTCTTCTTTTATTTTTAAGCCCAAACCGGAAATCGTATTTATAAAATTATCCGGAGAACCTATTGCCGAAATAACCACAAAACGATCGTTTCTTCTAAAATCTTCAACATTTTCTATTTTAGAATTATCGGACATATTTACTATTTCATAATTTTTGCAGGATGTTTCTACCGGCAACTCTCTTGTTATTCTAACAATTTCTTTTTTTACACTATTTAGTCTATCTTCGTTAACTAAATTACAATTTGTCAAAGCAATAAGTTTTGCTCTTTTAAGTGCAGATTTTCTTTCTCTTAAAATACCTGACGGAATAGTCATTCCGTTACCGAAAGGATTTAAAGAATTTACACAAATGATATCCAATTCTCTTTGCAGTTTCCAATGTTGAAATCCGTCATCTAAAATGAAAACATCCGGATTAAACTGTTTTGCCAATTCTGCACTTTTAACTCTGTCCGCACCTACAATTATGGGACAATTTACAAGTTTTGCCATCATGTAAGGCTCATCACCTGAAACGGAAACATCCGATAAAATGTTATCTTTATCTCTTACTACAACATTCTTTACATTACTGTTTTTTCTGGCATATCCTCTGGATAGTATTACCGGCATTTTTCCTAAACTTAAAATGTATTTTGCAACTTCAATAGTCATGGGAGTCTTGCCACTGCCTCCCCATGTAATATTACCTATACTTATTACAGGTTTGTACAGTTTATTTTTTTTAGTTAATAATCTGTTTAATTCGGATAACAAATAATAGATGATAGTTAACGGATACAATAAATATTTAAACATTTAATATACTCTCGTATATTTTTGTGAGATTATCAACATGTTTCTGTTTAGTGAAAGTTTCTTTAACAAATTTATGGCCCTCAAATCCCATCTTGGCTGCATATTCTTTATCTTGTATCAATTTCTTAACACAAGATATAATCATATCAACATTTCTCGGCTTTATAATAAATCCGGTAACTCCATCTATTATAGTTTCAGGTATTCCGCCGATATTTGTTGTTATAACCGGGATTTTTAAAAATTCAGCCTCAAGATTTACATTTCCGAAACCTTCCGTATCACAAGATAATAAACAAAAAATATTCATTACTTTCAAAAATTTTGGAACATTAGATTGATATCCGACAAATTTAACGATATCATCAACACCTAACTTCTTTGCATATTCCTGTTGTAATTGTTTCCCTGCACCGTCACCGACAATTAAACCTACAATATTGGGATACTCTTTTCTTAATTTTGATATAGCATCAATGAGATATTGTTGTCCTTTTCCTTCCAAAGAAACTATTGCACCTACAGTACCTATAACAAATTTATTTTCCAAGCTATACTCTTTTATTATGTCGGTACAATCCATATCTTTCTCAAATTTTTCGGTATCAAATGCATTGTATAAAACTTTTACTTTGTGTGCCGGAGCATTTTCGTATTTTACTAAATTATCTCCAACAACCTTTGAAACGGTCAATGTAATATCCGCAACTTTGTAGTGCCATTTTGCGTACCATTTATGTCTTGTATCTTGTCTTCTGTGAAGAACAATTTTTATATTTTTGAAAAACAATTTCATCAGCAATGCAGTCCAATAAAGTTTACCTTGCTGGACATGAAGTATTTTTATATTTTCGCTTTTTATGATTTTTATTAACCTTATTACTCCGGTAGGAGTAAATGATCCTCTGCACAGAAAATCTTTAACTTTAACTCCGTTTTTTTTCGATTCTTCATAAAGGAAACTGTTTTTAGGAGCGGCAACTATAGGTTCAAACTTTTGACTTAACTCTTTAAAACTTACTGCCGTAAGCAAAGTTTGTTTTTCCGCTCCTCCTATTGTGTATGACGAGAAAAGATGTAAAACTTTTATTTTATTCATATTACAATATTTTCTTAACTAACGAAACATATTCACTGCTTGTTGCTTTAAAAAAAGCTTCGCAATGTTGTGTATTTTTACCTTTTACTATAGACCAATATTTGGATATAGATTCTGCCATTGTAACATAATCTCTTGTAGCAGTTTGTGTTTTATAACAATCTATTGCCTGTTTTTTTTGGTCCCATTGCTGGCTTATATCTACAACAACATTAGGTATTAATGTTGTCCATACAGAATAAGCATACACCATACAATTAAACTCTTTATTTTTATATGCTTTTGCAAAAGCTCTTGATATTGCAACATGGTCCTGATGGTTATCTATCATAAAAGGCAAAAAAACCATATCCGGTTTTACTCTGTTAAAAAGCTCTGTAAACCTTTCGGCAAGTTGGTTCGTGTTTTTATATAAAGACCTTATATCAAACTGTAAAAAATGATTTATTCTGGAACCTAACAATTTTGCAGCGTCTTTTGCTTCATACAATCTTTTTTCTTCACCGGAAGTACAAAATGCAATTTCCAACCTTCCTCCTGCTTTTGTATGCTTTATAAGTGTTCCGCCGCAACCGATACTCTCATCATCTTGATGCGGAGCAATTGCCAAAAGTTTATTGCCAGGCAATTGTTCTTCAAACGGCAAAGAATATTTTAAAAAAGGTTGTATGTATTCATACATTCTGAAAATGTTTCTGTAACTTGCATATTTCATAAAATCCTCTTAACTCGATTATTAATAAATTTTAATATCGGCATTTGCTTTTAATTCTGCCATCAACTTATCGTATTCTATTTGTATATTTTGTTTATATAACAAGTCAGATAAAGAATCTTTAATATCATCAAATTCTATAGGCATTTTGGCTTTTTTTTCTTCTACTCTAAAGAAATGGTATCCATTAGTTGTTTGTACAGGTTTTTTATTATAATCTCCTACAGGTAACGCAAAAACAATTTTCGCAACTTCCGGTGTAACATCTTCCTTTAAAACAAATCCTAAATCACCTTTTTTTTGCCTTAATACCTGATCATCAGAATATTTTACCGACAAGTTAGCAAAATTCATATCTTGTAAAGATAACTCTTTTTTTAATTCTTTAATTTTTTCGTTAACAGTTTGCTTTTGTTCTTTTGAAAAACTGTCGGAATACTTTATAAAAATTTGTCTAATTTTAACTTGTTCGGAATAATTTCTTTTCAAACTGTTTGCAACGGAAGATACCAATTTGTCTTCCTGTATTGAAAGATTTAAATCCTGCCCTTTTATTTTTGATATAACATTATTATAAAAATCTTTAACTTCATCATCCGTAGGATTTTTTGTTCTGTTTTTAATTTCGTTGGAAACATATTTTATCTTCATTAAAGATTCTTTAACCTCATTTTCAAATTCTTTTTTAGTTAATCCTTGTTTTTTTATATCGTTTTCAAAGTCTTTTTCCGTACCAAAATTAGATTTTATATTATTTATTGCAGTCTGTATTTCATCTTTCGAAACCTCAACATTAGCCTTTTTTGCCGCATCTATAAGTAAAAGTTCTTCTACTTTTTGATTAACAATCTTATTTACAAGCATATTTATATTGTCTTCTGTTTTTTGATTTTCCGGCAAATTATTAACATCCTGCTGCAAAACTTTATTTACATAAGTTTTTGTTATATTTCTACCATTGACCGTGGCTATAACATCTGTATTTTCCTGTGCACCAATAAAACTTTGTGAAACAAACAAAACAAACAACATCAAAATTATTTTTTTCATTTTATGTTCTCCAATATATCAGTTGCTATAATATCCTTTGCACTGTTTTTCTTAATTATTATATGATCTTTTAGAGGCCTTGGACCTATTTGAGAAGGATCGGTATTACCATATAATGCAATACATTTTATTCCCAAACTTGCAGCTAAATGCATTGTACCGGAATCTATACCTATAAACATTTTTGCTTTACTTATAATTGCAGCCAGTTCAACAAGTCCGTTTTCGGGACAAAACAATTTTATGTCTTTCGATACATATTTCATTATTTTCATCACAGATTCCATTTCCCACCGCGCACAAACAACAACAACATTTTTTTTCATCTCTGCAAGTTTGTTTAATGTTTCAATCCACACTTCTTTTCTTAAACATTTTTCTTGTCTTCTTCTACTGGCACCGACAGATACGACAAAAAAATCTTTATCTAACATTCCGTTATCTTCCAACCAAAAAGATACTTTAACGTCATTTTCTCTATCGCTATTTAAAATATTCAAATAATCTTTCTGAACATTGTCTAAGCCTACAGCTTTTGCAAGTACAATGTTATTATTTAAAGACGGAACACCTATTTTTTCTACTTTTTCAGTCAACAAAAACTTTAAACTTGCAGTTTTAAAACCTATTCTATTTTTTATTTTTGAAAAGTATGCCAAAAGCAATGTCTCCGGAGATTCGGAAAACAACACTGCCGTATCAATTTTTTCTCTTCTTATTGCTGCAATCAAATCTATTTCCGCACCGAGCGAACCGACTTTCAAGAAGATTTTATCTACAAGTTTTGTAGATTCTAATAAACCTGCAAGATTCTTTCTTGCAACGCAATAAATTTTTATATTGGGATATTTTTGTCTTGTGGCTTTTAGTACAGGCAAGCTAAACAGTAGGTCTCCCAACTGATTCATATGAAAAAATATTATTTTATCCATTCTTTTATACCCTCAAAAACATCATTAGGACTTATCCGTTCCAGGCATTTTTCTTTATCGAATTTACATTTCCCTCTGCAAGGACTACAACTTAAATTTGCCGATATCACTTTTGAATTATTCCCGTAAGGCGAGGTTTCTTTTATATCCGAACCGCCGAAGATAAAAAGATTTTTAATACCTATAGCATTTGCCAAATGCATTGCACCGGTATCTGCACCAACGGCAATTTCACATACAGATAAAATTCCTGCCAATTCTTTTATGTTCGTTTTTCCGCATAAATCAATTATATTGCCACTCTTTATTTTACCATAATCGGCTTGCGAACCTAAAATAATAATTTTTATATCCTTATCAAAAGATTTTACCATATCTGCTAAAGCAATATAGTTGTCACTATTCCAAGTTTTTGTTTTCCCTCTTGAAAAAGGGACAAAAGCAACAAGCTTATCATCTTTTTTTATATCATGTTCATATAATATATTGTATGGAACAGTATCAATCTTTATATTAAAAGAAGGTTCATATTTTTCTTTTGTTATATAACTTAAAGAATTAAGATTTCTAATTACGGCATTTTCGTTTTTGTTTCTTTTATAAGGCTCTTTTATAAAAAGCCAACTAAACTCTTTCATTCCGCTCACACCTATTTTTTGTTTAGCTTTTAGCAACTTACAAAATAAGGCAGATCGTAGAAGGCCTTGCAAATCTATAACCAAATCATAATTTTCCCTATTACAATCTTTAAGCGTTTCAAAGAAAGCTTTTATTCCGCCTTTTCTATCCCAACATTTTATATTATTCACATTTGGAAACAGTTCTACAACTTGTTTCCATTGTGTGAAAACAAGCCAATCTATCAAGCTATCTTTCCATTTCATCTTTATAGCTTGCAATATAGTATTTGCCTGAATAATATCTCCAAACGAACTTGGCTTAACAATTAATATTTTCATAATAAATAATCTCTAACAAATATTACCATTATTTTACAAAAATAAAAAACATATTGAAATATTAATATTTTTGTGTTATACTTTTATGACTTTATGACAAAATTTATTATGAAGATTAAAGAACTTCTTGGGGAACTAAGAAGGAAGGTTACTGTTGTTTTCATTCATCACGGGAAAATTAAACCATTTAAATTTAATTTCTCCGTGTTGTTTCTTCTTATTGCGTTTTTTGGTTGGACAGGTATGACTTTATGGGCGGGATTTATATCCGGCAAACATATAGATTATTTGGCAGTAAAAGCCGATAACAAAATAATGAAAGCAAGAATGCTTTTCTTTGCAGATCAAATAAAAAAATCTAAAGAAATGTTAGCCCAAGTAAAACAAAACGATGATCATATCCGTTCACTTTTGGCAATGGATTCAAAAAGAATAATAATAGAAAACGGCTTAGGTTCCGGTGGACCTACACCTATAGAATCAAGTGCTTTATCAATGTTATTGTCCGGAAAAATAGATAACATTGATTATCAGGAAATATCAAGGCAAACTTTTGAATTGCTTGAAGAATACAAAGCTTCAATGAAAAGCTATTCCGAAGTTATAAACCATATAGCAAAACAAAGAGAAATGTTTAGATATACTCCTTCGATATGGCCTTGCAAAGGAATAATATCTTCTCCTTACGGTATAAGATTTCATCCGATATTTAGAACAAGATTCTTTCATCCCGCTATAGATATTGCAAACAAGAGGAATACTCCGATAGTTGCAACTGCCGACGGAGTGGTAGTGTTTTCAGGATGGATGTCCGGTTACGGAAATGTTATAGCTATAGAACATGGACACAAATACAGAACTGTTTATGCTCATCTTGCAAAATCGTTAGTAAAGAAAGGCGAGTTTGTAACAAAAGGACAAGAAATTGCAAAAATGGGTAACACCGGAAGGTCTACCGGCCCTCATGTACATTATGAATTACATTTAAACAAAAGACCTATAAACCCTATGAAATATTTGGGTAGTTATTTAGATTAAGGACTGTACGTTATGATGAATAAGAAAAACAAAAAATTATTTGATACAATAGAAACGTTAATAGGAAACGGAACAACTTTTAAAGGCGATATTTTGTCAACAAAAAGTTTACGAATCGACGGTATATTAGTAGGAAACATTAAGGAAGCCGCAAATGTTATTGTCGGTGAAACAGCTCAGGTAAGAGGAAGTATCACAGCAAATTATGTGGTTGTCGACGGTGTAGTTGAAGGCAACATTACAGCAAATGAATGTATAGAGTTATTGAACAAATCAAAAGTAACCGGCGATTTAACAACAACAATTTTATCCATAAACGAAGGTGCCGTTTTTAAAGGTAGAAGTTTAATGCTTGAAAAAGAAGAAGAAAACAACGAAGAAAATATATAAAAGAGGATCAAACAATTATGATGAATTTTTTTAGAAAACATAAAGTGGCAATTATTTTAGTGATATTAATAGGTTTTTTTGGTGGAACTTTTATAGCGGGTTTCGGAGTATCTACATTCGGAAGTGGTGCATCTTCTTTTGACACAGTAGCAGTTGTTAACGGGAAAAAAATCCCTTACATATATTATTATAGTCTATACAACAATGCTCTCAGTACGTTAAGAAATTCAGGAAAAGAAGTTAATGAAGATGTAATGAAATTAACACAAGCTCAAATATTGAGAACACTAATTCAAGATGAGCTTATTTGGCAACAAACAAAAAAATACGGAATAACTGTAAGTGATAATGAGCTTGCTCAAGATATACAAAGTTATCCGTATTTCTTAAACGAAAACAAACAGTTTGATAGCAGAAATTATTATCAGTTTTTGAACAATTTAAGAATGTCTCCAAAAGATTTTGAAGCTTTGAGAAGAAAAGAACTTGCATCAAATAAATTGCAAGTTCTTGTAGCTTCGGCAGCAAAATTAGCAAACTCTGAAAAAAGAAAAGATGCCTTGGAATTTGATTTAATGCAAGATAAAGCTAACGAAATTTTAAATGATTGGTTTGACAATGTAACAAAGAATGCAAAGATACAAGTTCTATTGAATGAAAACAGGGCATAAAGCTACTTTATTTCAAACGAATTCCAAATTTTTTTAATTCTTTTTTTAATCTTATATACGGCAATCCTACAACAGTATAGTAGTCGCCGTATATTTTTTTTACGAAGCAATCATCTTTATCTTGAACAGCATATGAACCGGCTTTATCCATATGTTTACCGAATAATTTTTTTAATTGCTCATAAGGCAACTTTTTCATTCTAACTTTTGCCACATCATAAAAGACAATTTTTTTGTTGTCACTTATTACAGAAACACCTGTATAAACTTTATGCAAACTTCCATTCAGTTCTTCTATTATTTCAACAGAATGTTTTTTGTTTCTCGGTTTACCTAAAATTTTCCCATTTAAAACAACTATAGTATCAGAACCTATAACAATGCTGTTAGGATTTTGCAATTTAACATTTTCCGCTTTTTTATATGATAAATATTTTACTATTGAGGACGGTCTTTTCAAATTATGCTTCTCATTGATACTGCTCGGAATTATATCGAATTTAAGTCCCCACTTTTTTAACAATTCTATTCTTCTCGGAGACATTGAAGCCAATATTATTTTTTTATTTTGCATATTCTTCTATCCAATTTAAATAATCTTTATTTGCTGTTATATCTACACAAACAATTTCCGGAACTTCATAAGGGTGTATTTTTTTTATTTCTTTAACTATCTTATTAAAATTACTTTTTATTGTTTTTGCAACCAACAAATGCTCGTTACTTTTACAAATTTTATTTTTCCACCAATAAACAGATTTTATTTTAGGAATTATATTTACACATGCAACCAATTTGTTTTCCACTAAAAATTTAGTTATTTTGTTTGCAACTTTAATATTAGGAACTGTAACAAAAATTGATATATATTTCTTTTTCATATTTTTTTCAAAATAAAAAACTCCGAATAATAGACACAATTCGAACCGACCATTACGAAGATATTATAGAGTTTTCCTCATATATTTCTCGTATAGATAAGCTCTTAGAAAGTATTATGAAAAAGGAGCAATAATTCACTTACAATCTAAAGCATTCTAATATTGTAATTATATCAAAATATGCTTATATTAAAAACATACTGTTAAAATACAAATATAAGCATTCTATAAATATCCTGCACATTCCACATAAGCTTGTTGCTTATGTGGAAACGGAGTCCTTACTATATCCATTCATATTAACTATTCGCATACACACATAATAAAATCTTAAATAAAAACATACATCATTTTATATATAAAATACACATTTTGTGTAGTTTATGTTATATGTAATACTCTACACAATTTTTTCTGTTCAACATACCCAAAATACCTATATGGGTTATTAGTGCATATACCACTAATGTAAAAGATTTTAGCCCACCCCCCTACACAACATAAAATCAATGATAGCTTCCTATATATAAGATACTTACCTCAAATAAAAACAAAAATTAAATCGTTAAAACACATTGTAAAATCAATACTTTTATTAAAAATACACAAGTATAGATTCCTATATATAGAATACTCACCCGAATTAAAAAACAACCATATATACAAGAAAATCAAATACAAAAAATAACGAATAAAAGGAGGATTTTAGTAGTTGTTTTGCAGTAAAAATCTAAGCAAAAGGAGAACAAAAATGGAAGTAAAAGAAATTAACGAAAAGGAAGTATTAACTAAATTGTTAAACTTCACAAAGACAAAATGTAGAAAAGGAATTGTAGAACAGTTATTAAACAAGTTCGGTAGTTTAAAGCAAGTAGTAGATGCACAAAAAGACGATTTATATCCGATTATTTCGGATAAGGAAGTATCTTTAATTAACTTTGTTAAAGAGTTTACAGCTATTTACAACCACTTGAAAATTAAAGAATCCGAAAAGGTAAATTGTCCGCAGGCAGTAGTAGATTATCTAAAGGCAGAAATGAATGGTTTGAAAGTAGAAAAGATGTATGTTCTATTGTTAAACTCAAGTAATCAGCTTATTAAAGTTGTAGAGTTAGACGAAGGAATAGAACATCGTAGTGCTGTATATCCAAGAAAGGTAGCAAGATTATGCCTTCAATATTATGCTGTTTCTGTAATATTAGCACATAATCATCCAGGTGGAAGTTTAAAGCCAAGTCAAAACGATATACTTGCAACAGAGGCAATACATAAAGCATTAAAGACTATAGAAGGTTATTTGTTAGACCACATTATAATAGCAGATAACGACTATTATTCATTCAAAGACAACGGATTAATCTAACTCAAACAAATCAAAGTAAACAGGTAAATTTAAAGTACATTCTGTTAATTGAACAGAGTGTTTTTTTATGTCGTAATGAACTTTAAGTAAATAGATATTGCTCAAACATGATACCAAAGGGAAATCGAATCGGGGTTTCATTCCCTTTTGTTCCTTACATTCCTGTGACCTTTTCCACATCGTTAATAGGTTTCATTCTCTTTTGTTTCTGTTTCATTCTTTAGATATTCTTACATTCTTACTACACTAAACTTAAATACATACACTAAAGATTAAAGTTAGTAGATATACTTAAGTTTATTTACCCATAAGGCATTTTCTACGGGACTTTTCGGATTCCCTCCGAAAATGCAGATTGTTTATATACCTACATTGTTTCTTTGTTGCTTACATTCTTTTTCATATTTTCTCTCGTTTAAACATGAAAGGTTATATTTTTCTTATTTATTGAAACCCTTAAAAAGTTCAAAAAAGGAGTTTTGTTAGAGCTTTATACATAAAACTCTAATTTAAATTTAAAAAAAGGAGAGTATTATGAAAAAAATAGTATTATTTTTAGTATTAAAAACAATAGTGTTTATTATTCTTGAGTGTTTCTTGTCAAATCATCAGTTATTAAAAAATATAATTGATTTATTTATTGATTTTTTAATAGATAAAATTGTAAATGATTAAGAATTTTAGTCGATTTTAACATAATTCAAGGATATTATCTTTTAAAAGAAAATCATATATGCTTACAACTGTTATTCCTTCTTCATTTTGCCACAGTTGAATATTATCTCTTACAACAATAATCTTTTTGAATGAATCTGGAATATTAACTAAAGATTTCTGTTCTTGTTCCATTTTTTCTTTGTTAGGTATAGATAGTGCTGTTTGAATATAATATCTTCTACTACCTTCATTTACAATAAAATCAACCTCTAATTGTTTCTTCTCTCTTTTACCTTCTTTGTTCTTTGTAAATATCTCTACAATACCGATATCAACATTATAATCTCTCTTTTTTAATTCATTGAAAACAACATTCTCTATTATGTGTTCCTGCTCTGTTTGTCTAAAACCTATTCTTGCATTTCTTAAACCTATATCGGTGAAATAATACTTTAATGTTGTATCAATATATTTTTTACCTTTAATATCATACCTATAAGCAGAATCTATCAAAAAGGCATCTTTTAAATAATCCAAATATAATTTTATTGTCGTATGATTAAAATTAACTTTTTTTACTGTTTTAAAAGTGTTTTCTAATTTTGTAGGATTTGTTAGAGAACCAACATAAGAAGATATTATATTTATTAATTCTTCAAAATTACCGTCATTATTAATTTTATATCTGCTTTTAATATCTTTTAAATAAACGGTGTCAAATAAATTTTGTAAATACTTACTTTTTTCTTTGGTTGTTTTATATTTTTGCAACATAGGCATACCGCCATATATCATATATTCAGCCAAAGCATCAGCCTTTTCACCTTTAAAACTCGGCAAAAATTCTGCAAAACTTAAAGGATAAACTCTTATTTCATCGCCTCTACCTCTAAATTCTGTAATTACATCCGATGAAAGAAATTTTGAATTACTACCAGTTACATAAATGTCTGCATTTTCTTTTCTTAATAAACCGTTTAATACTGATTCAAATTTATTAACTAATTGAATTTCATCAAGTAGAAAATAATATGTTTTTTTATCTTTTATTAAACTTTCTAAATAATTAAATAAAGTTAATGCATCGTGATATTTTTCGTTTCTTGGAGAATCAAAATCTATTTTTATTATATGAGAATCATCTATTCCTTGTTTTTTTAAATATTTTATAAATAGGGTGTTTAGCAGGTAAGATTTTCCACATCTTCTAATACCAGTAATAACTTTTATCATTCCATTGTTTTGTTTGTTTATTAACTTGTTAATATAATATTCTCTTTTAAATTCCATATTGTTACCTCAAGCGAAAAAGGTGCATTTGCAACTTTTTCGCTTATTATATAAAGTTTATTGGATATTGTAAAGGTAGATTTTTGTTTGTTTTATAGTCGATATAGATATTCTTCATAAGCGAAAAATGCGAAAAATCAACTTTTTCGCTTGCGAATGTTATTTTGTTGTTTTTTATTAAATAGTATATTTATAATCGTTCTTCCAATTTTTCTTTCAAGTCCGCTTTTTGTTAAAGGAATACCTGTTTTTCTTGATACTTTATTTTTTAATCCGCTTATTCCCAATAATCTTTTCCAAGAGAAAGAAAATCCGTATTTTTTTACCATTGTTCACTATCCTTTATATATAAAGTTATAATGTAATTATTTTTAAAAAGCATTTTTTGTTCCACATTTGGGACATATTTGTTGTAATGGATGTTCTTGAATAGCTCCACATTGTTTGCATCTTTTTTTAGAATCATATTCTTCCGTTAGCAGATTATTCACCTCTTCAAAAGTTTTTGATCCTTTTTTTAAATCTTCAACTGTTTTTTTTAAACCTTCAACTCTCTTTTTTAAATTTTCAACTCTCTTTTTAAACCCTTCATAACTATATTCTTCTTGCTCTTGATTTTCTTCGTTTACATAATCATAATTTTTATTAGTAGATTTTGTTCTCATTGATATATATTCAATTGCTTGACCAACATAATGAATTTGTTCTGCATCTTCATCAGAAATTTCAATACCGAATTTTTCTTCAAATGCCATTTTTAATTCAACTAAATCCAAAGAATCCGCACCTAAATCATCTATAAAAGATGCACTCGGAACAACTTCCGTTATGTCTACTAAATATAATTGTTCAACAATAATCTCTTTTACTTTTATTTCTATATCTGTATCTATATTTCTATAAGTATAATAGTTTTCGCTATTTCCTATATAGCTGAAACATTTTTGACATATTTGCGAAGTACTTGATGTTTCTGTTCCACATTTCGGACATTTTTTCATAAATATCATCTCCTATTTTTTTAATTTATTTAATATCTTTATTGATAAAAAATAAATTATCAAAAATATAATAGCTGATGTGACAGCAAATAAAATTGAATATTCTTTTATCGATAATCCGAATACATAACCAATACAATAAAAAAATGTAATGTATATAATGTTACCGATGATTAAAATTAAAAATTGTTTAAATAAAAAATTCTCTTTATATCCTATAAATATAGGAAAATATTTACCTACCATAGGAAACCATTTATTAAATATATAAATAATTCCCTTTGATTTATTATAAAATTCTGCTCCTACATTTAATATTTTAGAAACAATTTTTGTAAAACTTGAAGAATAATATTTTTTGTAATAATCTCTGTTATTTAATGAATATTTGTCTTTCTGTCTAAAGTATTTTCCTATGTATAAAGAAATAATGTCTGATAATTCTAAAGATAATAGACAGGCTAAATATGCTTGTATTAAAAAATCATTACTTCTTGATTGCAAAACTCCAGCAAAAACAATAAACAACGGTATTCCAGAATGGTCTATTAATGTCCCTATAAAAATTATTAAATAGCCATAATTATTAAATAATAAATCTAAATCCATTTTATATTAGCAACCGCCACCTAAAAAACATTCCAATATACTACAAATCAAACATCCTCCTGCAATATGTGCATCATTTTTATTTACATACTCATTACCAACTTTGTATACTCGTTGCCTTGCTTGAATAAATTCATGGTTAGGAGCAACTCTTTTTAATTTGTTCATATAACTATTAAAATTTAAAGAATCTCCTTTTAAATCATAAATCAAAGCTATTCTTGCCAAAACATCAGCATCCATACCATTACACATTTGGTTTGCTTCTAGCGAATAAGCTAAAGCTTCATCATATTGTCTCTTTTCTATATAACAACTGCTTATAAAAGATAAAACCTTATAATGTTTTTCGCTTCTTATCATTGATTCTCTTGCAGATTCTATTGCATAATCATAGTTTCCTTCTTTAAAAAAAGCTTGCATTTCAAAAAAATAAGGAAGTTCGCTGTTTGGATATTTTCTTTTTGCTTCATTACATTTTCTGTGTAATTCATACCAACTTTCCATTTCAAGTAGTTCTTCACATTCGTTAGCAAAATTTGCAAAAAATGATTGCTCTGGATTTTCATAAGTGTTTGAATAATTTCTGCCACTTTGATAATTGTCCGAATTTCCTGTATATGCTCTATCGTAACTATCTCTTTTTTGTGAGTCACCTAACACATCATAAGCTTCATTTATTTCTTTTAATTTTTCAGCTGCTAAATCTGCTAACGGATTATTTATATACAAATCTGGATGATATTTCTTTGCTAACTTTCTATAACTTGTCTTTATTTCTTCATGTGAGGCATTTTTTGAAACATTTAAAATTTTGTAATAGTCTTTCATTTAACCACTCCTTGTAAAACAAACAATTTCCTTACTATTGATATATCAAGTATATTTGTTAAAATTTCATTTTCATTACTGAATTGTTTTTTTATATTTTTTATATTTTCTGTTATTTTATATTGAACAAACTTAAAAATATCTATTCCCTGTTCGGCAAATTCTTTTAAAGGATTTTCTTTTTTATTTTTAATATCAGTTTTATAATCTTGTAAAGCATCAAGATAATACATTATGCTAATCATGTTGTAGTAAAAAGAAAAATTTAAACTATTATCTTGTTCTTTAAAAATTTTTTGTGATATTTCAAAAATCAAATTCGAAAATATTTTTATTTTTTCTTCTATTGTCGTTGCCTGTTTTTCTTGCTTAAAAACATCGTCTACTTTATTACAATATTGTTCAAATAACTTTGTTTTTTCCAACATTTTAAAACTTTTTTTAAACAACAAATTCATTAAACTTGTTTTAAAAGTTTTCTCATTATCAACAATTTTATCTTTATATAACAAATAAAATATAAATATAGAAAAATCAGCTATATTATCAGCATTTTTTATATTACAAACATTTACTTTTTTTAAAAAATTTACTGGGCATCTTTCTTTATCTTCTTTCTCTATAACAATATTATTCAAATTGTATAAGCATAATACAATAAAAACCAAATCATAACTGTTACAGGAAGTTGCTATAGTTCCATACCTTTTATAAATACATTTACATACTGAACAATATAATGTGTTATATTGTTTTAAAAGAGCTTTGCTTAATTCTTTCTTAAAAGGTTTAAAGTTTCCTAACATAACTTTAAATTATAAATATAAAAAACATCTGTTTTTATCGTTATTTTAACTGTTTATAGTTCCGTATTTGTTTTCTCCTCTTGTTCCTGGTAAACATCCCGCAATTATCAAAGCTATTATCCATAAAAAAGGAATAGGAATTAATAGTGTTAAAGCCCACCAACCACTAAAATTTGCATCGTGTAATCTTCTAACAAAAATCCCCAATGATGGTAATAATAATGCTAAATAAACTATTATAGATAAAGTTCCAGATATAAAGCCCAATATTAAACTCAATATAAAACTTATAATAAAACAATTTAATGTAAATAGCCAAAATACTTTTTTTCCTTCTCTTCCTTTAAAATCACAGTAATGTTTAACAATAATATCTGTTAAATATTTTGTAAAGTAATTTTCATAAGATACATCATAAATTTTTTCATTATCTTCTTCTTTTAAAATATTATTATCGTTCAAAATATCATTGTTTTTGTTTTCAACATTTTCATGTTTTTCTTCATCGCTAATAAAACTGAAACATTTGGGGCAAACAGATATTGTTTCAGATACTTCTGTTCCGCATTTCGAACATTTTTTCATAAACATCATCTCCTATTTCGAATTTATTTGATATTTTTATTTAAATATATTTATAAACTTACCTATATAATGTTTTATGTTTCCTAATATTAGTAATACCAAAAATAATCTTTTAAAACTTTTTTAGAATTAGCATTTCCTTGTTCTGCGGATTTCTTAAAATAAAGATAAGCTTTATTTTTATCTTTTCTTACTCCTCTTCCATTTGAATACATAATACCTAATTCGTATTGAGCATCAGAATTTCCTTGTTCATCTGCTAGTTTAAACCAATAAAGAGCTTCAGAATAAGAATAGTCGTTTTCATATATAACACCTAAATAGTATTGGGCAACAGGATTTCCCTGTTCAGCTGCAAGTTTAAACCAAGAAAGAGCTCCAGCTTTATTTCTATAATGTTCGCCCCATTGTCCAACATAAGCACCGTCCTCTCCCTCATAGCACATTTTTCCTATTTTAACTTGAGCGTCAACATTACCTTGCTTTGCGGCATTTTTATAAAATTTAAGTGCTTGTTTATAATTTCCTCGTTCATAATATATTTCTGCTTTTTCATAATCACTCCCTTTAGGAATATAGTTATATATTCTTATTCCTGCAACAACAATACAAATTGATAAAAATAATAAAATCAGTAAAATTATTATTCTTTTTATTTTTAAATATTTGATTAAATCGTTTGTATTGTAATATTCTTTACCTATTGTTGTTTTTTCATTTTCAGTTAACTCTTTTATATTTAATCCTTTTATAAATTTTTTTGCTTTTTTACTTCCATTTCTTGCAAAGCAAGAACAACATTTAACAATCTTTTCTTTGTCTTCTATTTTTGTTTGTTCTTTTAAATATATATTTATTAAATATTGTATATTGTCATCAGTAATTATTTCGTCTTTGTCGGATATTTTTAAAGAAAGATTTATTAATAAATCATCTTCTTTATCTTTGTAATAATCAAAAACTTTTTTTATTGATTTTGGATAACCCTGTTCTGCGGATTTAATGTATAAATCTATAGGCTTTAATATTTCTTGTTTTTCAAAATCATTTGTTTCTATTAAACAAGCTACAACATATTGTTTTTCAGCATTTCCGTTTTCTAAAAATTTATTAAGAAAATTTATTGAAAAAATATTATTTTGATTTGCTAATTTTATTAATAAATTAAAACCATCTTTAAATTTATTTTTAATTAAACAATATTGTCCTACAGCAAATTGTAAGCAAGTGTTTGTATTACTACCTGTTAAAACATCATTAACTATTTCTTCAATATCTTCATTGTTGCTTTGTATAAATTTTACATATAATTCAGTTGCCTGTTCATAATTTTGTTGTATTGATTTTGTTCCCGTATAATAAATATTTGCTAATTCATACTGAGCATAACAATCATTACGGTTTGAATATTTGTTTAATATATCAAATGATAACTCGCTTCCGTTTTCAACAGCTCTTCTATACCAGTAAAAAGCCTTTTGTGTAGTTTGCTCTATCGAACCGTTAAGATAAATTTCTCCAAGAAATTCCTGGCAGCAAACATTATTTTTTTCGGCTTGTTCTTCTACAAATTCTAATGCCTCTTTCAAACCGCCTGTTATAACTTCTTTTAAATATCCAAAAGCTTTTTTGTAATTTTCTTTGTTAAATTCTATTTTACCAATATAGAATTTTGCAATTATGGCTATTGAACTTTCTGAATTTGCTATTTTTTCTAATTTGATTTTGTTTTCTTCTTTATCGGATAACATAAATAAACAATAAATAAATTCCATTGCGGCTATTGGAACAACTGGATTGCTTACTGCTTTGTTTTCCAAAAATTCAAAAGCTTCTTTATGTCCGTTTATAGCGGCTTGTCTAAACCAATAAAAAGCTTCTTTCTCGTTTTCTTTAACTCCGTTCTTGCCGTAAAAATAAATATTTGCCAATTCATATTGAGCATTATTATCATTTTTTTCTGCAAGAAATTTTAATTCTTCTATTTTATCCATTATTAAACCCTCTTATTTTTTATCTTCATTCCAAGAACTAAAAATATCGTTTATTGTATTGTTTTGTCTTTCACTATTTGAATTTATATCTTTATTTGTTTCTACTGTTTCTTTTATAATTTTTTTATTAACATATTTCATACCGAGTTTAGATTCTGCTAAGACAAAATCTCCTTTTCTTCCGCAAACAGGGCATTTTTGTATTGGTTTAGGAATTATTGCATTAACAATAAAAAATATTCCAATAAAAGAAACTAAAAAGCCTTCAAAAAATACTCCAATAATCTGTCCGTTTAAGCCATCAAGTCCATGAAGAAATGTTACAGCACCAACATATTCCTTACAAATAAATATAGTTACAATCAAACTTAAAACAAAAGAAATCATTGCAATTGCAGTAAAATCTTTTTTCTTAACCATTTTTTGTGGAACATTTTCTTTACCGAAAAAAGATAAACATTTTGGACAAATAAAATCTTTACCCAATTTATTAGATATTATTTCTTCGTTTTTCATATTAAAAGCATTTTTCGTTCCACATTTTGGACATATACTCTGTAACGAATGTTCTTGAATAGTTCCACAATTTTTGCATTTTTTTATAGTTTTTTCTTTTACTTTTACTTTTTCTTCGGTAAAAGCATTCTTTGTTCCACAGTTCGGACAGTTTTGTTGTAAAGAATGTTCTTGAATAGTTCCACATTTTTTACATTTTTTTTCAAAATTCATTTTATTCTCCTGTAAAATAATATTTGTTTAAGGAGAAATTCTAAAGGACAGAGTTATTGTAGGCAAAACAAAACGGCTGCATTATTCCGTGGAGAAAACAATACACAAAATAAACAGCCGTGATTCAAATATTCCATAAGAATAATTGAATACTCGAAATAAAAATTGAGGTAATTAAGCTCAATTTTTATTCCTAAAAACGACTGTCTTTGGTTGTTTTCTCCTTTTGCCTTAAGCAAAAGATAATCCTTTCGGATTTCCAAAAACAGAATATTAAGTTTTTAAATTACTACTTTCTTTTTACTAATAAACCTCCAAACTAAAACATTCACTGCCTTATATTATATTTTAAATTATCTATTAAAACAAGAAAAATACTTGATATATATTAGAGTATTAAAAAGACAAGTAAGTTTGGTATTATTAAAGTATATAAGCAACATCCTGTTGGTATTGCTCTATGTTTTTTTGTAAAATAACAATATGACAAAACAAAAGAAAACGACCAATTCAAAAAAATCTACACAAGATAAGAAAAATAAAAAACTTGAAAAAACAGAAATGTCCCCATCGGTTGAACAACCTAAAGAAACAAAAGTGCTTAGCTATGAAGAAATGGTCAAATATGAAGAAAAAGAATTGGCTAAAATGCATAAAACAACCAAATCTTATCTACCTACAATTTTTCTTCATTTCATAATAGGACTGTTGAAAAATAAATATTTTGAATATCCTGCAAATATTGGAACTATCGATGAAATGGTAAATGCTGGAAACTATCATCAATTATTACAACCATTTTATATAAATGGTTTAGCAAAACATTTCGTTTTTCAAGAAACAGAATATAATACTATTCCTGAGAGTAGATATAGGAATAGAATTGTTATTTATAATGATAAAAGACATGATTTCTATTACAATGATTCCTCCTTCTGTAAAATGTCTGATATGTGTGATAAGTATAGTTTGCCAGACTTTAAAGATATTAAAAATTCTGTGATTTTATTTCTAAATAAAGAATCTATAATAGCAACAAAAAAGTTTTTAGAGAAGTATATATCTGATTTTGTACAGGATAAATTATCCCCTAATGAAGATCATTATCCGTTTGCATATCAAGATGAAAAAATGCAAGAACTGATTTTAAATCTGCATAAAATATATCCCGAAACAAAAAAAATAAAATTGTCGTATGACATGCCACTACTTAATGACAAACGATTTAGATTGCCTGAAATGCTACTTTTGTATTCGAAGAAAAAAAATATATCTATTGACGAAGTATCTATAACTCCTAAAGATTTATATTTTAAAATTTCAATAAAGAAGAATATACCAGAAACAAAAGAAACAAGCCATAATATTGTTAATATTCTTGAATATAAAGGATTGTCTCTTGATGTGAAAACAGGCAGAGTTGAATATAACGGGAAAGAAATCAAGGGTGTTTTTACATATCTAAATACAGAAAAATTTTATATTCTTGAAATGCTGATGCGAAATCCTGGAAAGTTAATATATATCAATGAACTTAAGGAAACAATAGCAGCAAGAAGACAGAGGAGAAGAATTGCAATAACGGAAAAAACACTAAAAACAACAATTGACCGATTGAAAAGAGACCTCTGTATGACAAAACAAAACAAACAAACACAATTAACAATATCCCTCATAAAAGCACACAAAAATAGAACAGCAATTCAATTACATTAATTACAAAATTTTCACCTAAAAGTGTCCTGAAAGTGTCATTCTATAAAAATACCTGAAAATACAATATTATTTCAGATAATATTTTAGTACCAATGCTACTAAAATTTCCACTTTTTCCTATATAAAAAAACCTCTGATTGCACCTAAAATTCCCTTTTTTTACTAGCTAGAATAAGGGTATGAAGGAATTTGCAAAAGCATTATTTCAAATAGCGGGCAAAGAACTCAGTGAGCAAGAAACTCTTGATTGCTGGATTACTCTTATTGAACTTATAAAGTGGTATCAGAAGGTATATGAAAACCACAAAGGTGAGTTTAATATTGAGTTCCCTACTGATGAAATATCTGCCATTGAAACAAACACCGTTGAAAACGGAAGTGAGGATATAACAAATGATGATTGATACTATTGCTATTCGTGTAAATAATGTTTTTTTAAAGACAGACGAAAGGAAAAAGTACAAATCTGGTACTTACAAACCTTACAACTATTTAACGATTAATAAATTTTATAAAAATGTTAAAGTTGAAAACTGCACAGCAAAACTTACATATGTAACTGCTAATCGCAGACATTATTTTGACATTGAAATATCTTCTATACCTAAACTTTTGTATGGGAACAATTTTCAAGAAACAAAGAATTATTATGCAGATTTTCAAAAAGTTGTTACAAAAATAAGAAGAATTTTAGTGGATAATGGTGCTGTAGCTTTTAGTAAGAATTTATTAAAAAGTAATTCATCTTTCAGAAAAGTTCATTTTGCAAAAAACTTATATATATCATGCGATGTTGAACTTATGTTAGAGTACTTATCTAAAGCCCACATTCCAAGATTTGATGTTAGCAGAACAACCTATAGAAATGGTGGTAGCTGTACAAGGTTTCATACAAAGTCAGTTGAAATTGCTTTTTACAATAAAGTGGCAGAACTATCAAACAGCATAGACGGAAAACAAGTCATAGCTGATAATCAGTTAAGTGGTTTAAATATACTTAGAATAGAAGTACGGTATAACACAAAAAAAGCAATATACGAAAACAATCTTAACTTACATGATACAACTATCAACGGAACTTTTTCAGAAATATTTAGCAAGGAACTTTCAAAAAAAGTGCTGATATATTGGTGGTCGATAATAAAAAAATCTTTACCGAAAACACAAGAAAATAATTTTTGTGAATTTATAGACAATATAGATGAAACAGATATTCACAGAAAACTCGAAATAGCTGGAGCATTAATACTTGTTAATAATATAGGAAAAACAGGTGCAAAAAATTTTTTAACACAAATAAGTAATAAAAAAACAGCGGACAGAACAGCAGATAAAATTCTAAAAAGAGCATTAGCAACAAATTTAAAAAATTTTGATGAAAATATATATTCCAAATCCATGTCTGAAATTGATATGCAATTGGAAAATTTTGAAGAGATACAAAAAATCACAAAGGAGGTTAATAAAAAAAGGAATAAAAAAAGTAAAGTAGTTGACAAGAAAAAAGTATCGAAACAAAAGCTAAAGTTAGTAACAAGACTTATATCTGTCTTGAAATGTCAAATGGAAAAAAATTAGAATTAAAGGAGAAAAAAAATGAAGACAAAAGTATTAAGAAAAAAAACTGAAGTAAAACAAACTAAAACGGATGTAATATGTCCATTAGGTTACAAGAAAAACCCATCAACAAATAGTATAGAAATCGATGAGGTAAAAGCACCAAAAATAAGAATATTGTTTAACATGTTAGCAAAAGAACCACCTTCAGATGCAGTCCTTATAAATGTGATAAATACTTTTTTTAAAGGAGGATTCATTGAAGTTTACTCAACAATACAAAATCCTTTCTATTGTGGCTTTTTTGAAAGAAATGGATATTTATATAAAGGAATACATACTCCGTTAGTAAATATACTAACTTGGGAAAATGCTAATGAAAATTTAGCAAAGATTCTTAATAGGTTGTTAAAACCAATAGTTTTTTACAGACAAAAACTAATAGAATTTAGTAAATATATTGAAGAAGGTGGTAGAAATAGTAAAGGATAACAACAATGATAAATACTAATGCTGAAGACGGGAACATCCCGTCATCAGCATTAGTAGGACATACAAACAACGATAATAAAAAATTAAAAGATTTGAAATAAAAAAGCAGGAGAAAAAAAATGAAAAGGAAAATGGTTAATTTTACAAAGGCAGAAGAAGCAATTTTATTTGCAAGGGTATCAACAGCAGAACAAATAAAGGATGATAGATTTTCAATACCAGCACAAGTTAACAAAGTAAGAGAATATTGCGAAAAGCAAAATTTAAAAATAATAAAGGAATACAAAATTGACGAAAGCTCAACAAAAAATAACAGAAAGAATTTTTATGAAATGATAAGTATTGTAAATAAAAGAAGACAAAAAACAGCTATTATTGTTGAAGCTCTGGATAGACTTCAAAGAACATTTAAAGAATTGCCATTACTTGAAGATTTAAGAAAAGCAGACAAAATAGAATTGCATTTTATAAGAGAAAATTTGATTCTTGATTCTCGTTCAAATAGTTCGGAGCTAATAAGATGGTATATAGGTATATTTGGTGCAAACTCCTATGTTCTTAATATCAGTGATAATGTAAAAAGAAGCTTAAAAGAAAAATTCAATGAAGGATATATTTTAGGAAAAGCTCCAGTAGGATATCTTAATACTAAGACTGAAGACGGAAAGAAAGATGTAGTCGTTGACCCAGAAGTATCACAACTTGTAGTCAAAGCATTTCACGAATATGCAACAGGAAAACACACTATTAATACAATTTCAAAAATGCTTAAAAAAGCAGATGTCCGAATCAAAGATAAAAACAGGTCTTTTTCAAGAGCAAATGTAGCTTTTATGCTTAGCAATAAATTTTACATAGGGATTCAACAGTCAAAAGCTTACGGAGAAGCTCCGCATAGATATCCCCCTTTAATTTCAGAAGCTCTTTTTAACAAATGCCAAGATGTTATGAACGGAAGGGTACACAATACAAAGCCACAGTTATATGGTAGAAAACCTTTTTTGTTTAGAGGATTAATCCACTGTGGTTGTTGTGGTAAAATAATGACACCCGACTTTAAACCAGACAAAAATAAAACATACCTATTCTGTAATTCTGCCAAAAAGGGAAATTGTCAAAATACTGGTTTTGTTGATTATGATAAGTATGTTCTTTCTGCATTTAATAATGAACTTGATAAAATTACAATACCAGAAAATATTGTAAAAATTGCTGTTGACCATTTACAGAAAGAAGATAAGCAAGAGCAAAATAAAAATATTTCTGCTGCAAAAAAAGTTGAGAAAGAAATTGACGACATCCAAAATAGAATAGACAGACTTATAGACTGTATTGCTGACGAAAAAGATGATAGTTTAAGAGAAGACTATAAAAACAGAATTTCAAGACTTAAAACACAACAACAGGGATTAAAAACAAATTTGACAGAAATAAAAAATGTCAGTACTGAAGAAAGCAAACTTACTCTTTCTAAAATACTGACACTCTTAAAATATTCTAAAGATATATTCAATGGGTCGAACTTAGAAGAAAAATCCGAATTTTTAAAAATTATTAGTTCGAACTTTTCTTTAAAGGGAAAAACTGTTTCATTTTTCTATAAGAATTTGATTCAGTTTTTATCAAAGAGCGACCCTTGTCTTAATATACTCCGACAGTAGGACTCGAACCTACAACCCTCCCGTTAACAGCGGGATGCTCTACCATTGAGCCATGTCGGAATCAATTACTCATCTTCTATTTAAATGTTACAGATAGATATTTTACAGATTTTTAAAATAAAAATCAAGAGTTTTTTATTATAAAAAATTTTTCTCTAAAACAAAAAAAGACCCGGTAAAAATACCGAGTCTTTTTTTTGCTTTATCTCAACTTATTTCTTTTTAGATTTTTTGCAAGCTTTTTTTCCGCAAGCTTTCTTTGCAACTTTTTTAACAGCTTTCTTTGCAGCTTTTTTTGCAACTTTCTTAACTGCTTTTTTTACTGCTTTTTTTGCAACTTTTTTTGCTTTTTTAGCTTTTTTTCTTTTCTGTCCGCCTCTTGACATTTTTGCTCTTGAGATATCACCGTTCTTATCCAAGAAATAGAGGAAACCAGATTCTTTCTTTACACCAGCTTTAGCAACTTTGCTTGTTTTACCGCCTTTTTTTCCGCCTCTTGCCATTACTGATCTTGAAACATCACCATCTTTGTCAATGAAGTAAAGATAACCATCTTCTCTTTTTACGCCAAGTTTAGCAACTTTTTCTGCCATTTTTCCATCCTCCTAATTAAATTTGACTACTTAACCTATTACTATTAAAACCAAGAAGTTAAAAACTATTTTGTTACTGTCGGTTCTTTCTTAGTTATAATTTTATCTTTTAACCAACTATCAACAACTTCTTTTGAAAATCTGTACTGTTTGCCAATCTTCGATGCAGGAATCTTTTTCTTTTTTATTAAATTATATATTGTAGATCTACCGATACCGAGATATTCTGCTAACTCCTTAATATCCATAACTTGTTTATCGTTTTTATTTTCCATTTGTTATCACTCACTACTTTTATTTTTTAATTACAAGCATTATTTTATTTTATTTATTTTATTTTGTCAATAGTTATTTTTTATTATTCTATTTTTTACTTTATTATCAAATTAACTCTGTTATTACTAAAAATTTTTATTTATTATTAAAAATTATGTTTTATATTATTTTGTTACTTTATTTTACTATTTGTTATTAAACATTATTATTTTTTATAGGTCAAGTAGTTTTACATTTTTTTTATTTAGTAGTATAATCTTGTTCATCATGGATATAATAGATTTTCATACTCATATGTGGCCGGAAAAAGTTGCGGAAAAGGCCAAAGAATATTTGGAACAATCTTTTAAAATGCCAATGAATGCAGTTCCAATCGAAAAAAATGTTTTAGAAGCAATGGACAAAAACGGTGTTACAAAAAGTGTAATAGCGTCTGTTGCATCCAGACCTAACCAAGTTGAACATATAAATAATTGGTTATTCGGTTTAAATTCCGAAAGGTTCATAAAGTTTGCATCAATACATCCTTTTTATGAAAAATGGTCTTACGAGCTTGACAGAATAAAAGATAATGCTCAGGGAATAAAAATCCAACCGGAATTTCAAATGTTTTATATAGATGATGAAAGAGTATTCCCGATGTATGAAAAAATTCAAAAATTGCAAATTCCCCTTCTGTTTCATTGCGGATACGAATTATCTACCGGTTTAATTCAAGCGGGGCCCAAACAAATGTTAAATGTAAAAAAACATTTTCCCGAAATAACATTCATTGCCGCTCACATGGGCGGGTTTAAATTATGGGATGAAGTTGAAAATTCCATTATAGGTGATGATTATTTTTATATCGATACTTCTTCGGCTTTATCTTTTATGAAAGAAGATCAGATTTACAGATTTTTAAACAAACATAATAAAGATAAAATTTTATTCGGAACGGATTTCCCCGTAGGTAATCATAAAAAAGAAATAGAGTTAATTAAAAATTTAAACATAGATGATGAGTTTAAAGAAAAAATATTTCACTTAAATGCAGAAAAACTTTTAAACTTAAAATAAATGTTAAAAAAATTTTCTTTATTTTTATTCCTTATATATATGCTAATATCTTGTTCAAATAATAATCTAATTAAAATCAATTCTATTGTTTGTTTCGGTGACAGTTTAACTCAAGGATTCGGTGCAACGGGAGAACAAACATATCCGTATTTTTTACAACAGTTCACAAATCTTCCGGTAATAAATAAAGGTGTTAACGGAAACACATCAAAAAACGGATTAAACAGAATAGATGACATATTACAATTCAAGAATTCTCTTGTAATAGTAGAATTCGGAGCCAACGATTTTTTTCAACAAATTCCAATTTCCGAAACCAAAAAAAATATGGAAACCATTGTCGATAAATTAAAACAGAACAATAATATTGTTATTCTTGTATCTATAGAAGATAGACAACTAAACCAATTACATAACATGCTAAAGACTTTAGCTAAAGAAAAAAATGTTTCATTTATAAATGGTATACTGAACGAATTTTGGGATAACAGAAATTTGTTTTCCGATGAGGTTCATCCTAATTCAAACGGTTATAAATTAGTGGCCGATAAAATTTACAAAAACATAAAACATTTGCTGTAAAAATCGCCTTGCGATTTTTTGTTTATAGTTTTTCGTTTGTGGTTTGTAGTTTGTGGTAAAAATTCACAAAGTGAATTTTTAATAATTATCATAAATTTTGCCCCACAAAATTTAACATTAAACTATCAACCATAAACTGTCTTTTTTATACATCCATTCCTCTTTACTTCCAATCCTCTAATCTTCTAATCATCCAATCTTTTAAATTTGCTTTGCAAAATTTTCAATTGAATATTTTTTATAAAATATATATAATTTTTGAAATTTATAATAGTGAGAAAGATATGTTTAAAATTATAAAAAAAGAAGTTTTATCGTCAGTAATTAAAAGTTTTGAAATTGAAGCTCCGGATATTGCAAAAAATATTAAGCCGGGGCAATTTATAGTTTTAAGATTGCACGAGAAAGGTGAAAGATTTCCTTTAACCGTTGCAGGTAAAAATTTGGAAAAAGGAACTATAAAAATAATATTTCAAACAGTAGGTAAATCTACTACGGAACTCGGTAACTTAAAAGAAGGCGACTTTATAAGAGATATCGTAGGTCCTTTGGGAAAACCTACCGAAATCGAAAATTTTGGAACGGTTGTTGCAATGGCAGGAGGAGTAGGAACTGCAGAACTTTTACCTGTTATAAGTGATTTATTAAAAGCAGGAAATAAAGTTATTACAATAGTTGGTGCAAGAAACAAAGATTTGTTGTTATTGCAAGATGAACTTAAAGCAAACTCAACGGAACTTTTAACTGCAACCGACGATGGTTCTTACGGAATAAAAGGTTTTGTTACCAACGTTTTGGCGGATGTAATAAAAAGAGAAAAAGTTAATATCGTTTATGCCATAGGACCTGTTCCTATGATGAAAGCGGTATCCAATATGACAAGAGAATATAATTTAAAAACTCTTGTATCGTTAAATCCTATAATGGTAGACGGAACAGGAATGTGCGGTGCATGCAGAGTAAGTGTAGACAAAAAAATAAGATTTGCATGTGTCGACGGACCTGAATTCGACGGACATTTAGTAGATTGGGATGAACTTACAAGCCGTTTGAGAGCATTTAAAGAAAATGAAAAAGTAGCTTTAGAAAAATATAAAGAAATTCTTAACATGGAGTGCAAATGCCACAAAGAATAAAGATGGTCGAAAGAGACCCAAACGTAAGAAATAAAGATTTTGAAGAAGTAAATTTAGGATATAGCGACGAGCAAGCATTAACTGAAGCAAAAAGATGTTTGCATTGCAAAAATCCTATGTGTGTAACAGGTTGTCCTGTTGAAGTTAATATTCCCGAATTTGTACACGAATTAGCAAATAATAATCCTGCCGGTGCAATAAAAGTTATTAAAACAAAAAGCAACTTACCTGCCGTTTGCGGTAGAGTTTGTCCTCAGGAAAAGCAATGTGAAAGCAAATGTATATTAGGAATAAAACAAGAACCTATTGCAATAGGTAATCTTGAAAGATATGCTGCAGATTGGGCAGCAAAAAATATTAAAGAAGAAAATTTTGATATAAAACCTAACGGTATAAAAGTTGCTGTTATCGGTTCCGGTCCTGCAGGTCTTACTTGTGCCGGAGATTTGGCAAAGTTAGGTTACGATGTTACCATATTTGAATCATTGCACGACAGCGGCGGTGTTTTAAGATACGGCATTCCGGAATTCAGATTACCGGTAGCGGTTTTAGATAGAGAAGTAGCTTCATTAAAAAAACTCGGAATAAAATTTGTATTTAATTATTTAATAGGCAGAACTAAAACCGTAGAAGATTTGCTTAACGAAGGTTTTAAAGCAATATTTGTAGGAACCGGTGCGGGACTGCCGACATTCCCGGGAGTTGAAGGCGAAAATCTTAATAATATTTATTCCGCCAACGAATTTTTAGTCAGAATAAATTTAATGAATGCATTTCAATTCCCTGAATATGATACTCCGGTACACAAAGGGAAAAATGTTGTTGTTATCGGCGGCGGAAACACAGCAATGGATTCCGTAAGAACAGCAAAAAGAATCGGAGCCCAATCCGTAAAATTGTTGTACAGAAGAACACAGAACGAAATGCCTGCAAGACTTGAAGAAAGAAAACATGCTTTGGAAGAAGGCATTGAATTTATAGAATTAACAGCTCCTAAAAAATTCATTTCCGATGATAAAGGTTTTGTGAAAGCAGTGGAATGTGTAAAAATGCAATTAACCGAACCGGATGCTTCCGGAAGAAGAAAACCTGTAGAAATTGAAGGTTCTAATTTTGTAATAGAAACAGATTTAGTTATACTTGCATTGGGATTAAATCCTAACCCGATATTACCTTCATTAACAAAAGGATTACAAACAGATAAAAAAGGTCATCTTATAGTTGATGACAAATTCATGACAACAAGAGAAGGAATATTTGCAGGCGGTGATATAGCAGGCGGCAGCACAGTTATTCAAGCTATGGGAATGGGTAAACAAGCTGCAAAAAATATTCACGCTTATTTAACAAAATAATTAATTTGATAATAAAAAAAGCAGGAAGAAAAAATTTTCTTTCTGCTTTTTTATTTTATATAAATATTAGTTTAAATCCCAATCTTGAACATCGCACTGATCATAATAATTATTGCCGGTAAAAACAATTGTTCCGTTATTTTTTAATCCTATAGTATAATTTAATCCGGCAGAAACCTCGACTATATTTTGCCAATCTTCAACATCGCATTGGCCATAAGAATTGTCACCGGTAGCAACAACTGTTCCGTCTTTTCTAAGACCTACGGTATGTTCTTCGGCAGCGGATATTGCAATTATATTTTCTCTGCTCGCTATATTACATTGCCAATTGGTATTATTTCCTATAGCAACAACAGTTTTATTTTTCATTAAACCTACGGTATGATATTCTCCTGCAGATATTTCTATAATTCCGCTCCAATCTCTAATATCACATTGTCTGTTTTTGTTATTACCGCAAGCAATAACAGTTCCGCCTTCTTTTAGTCCGACCGTATGATATCCTCCGGCCGATATTGCCACAATATCTTTCCATTTTTTTATACCGCATTGTCCGAACATATTATCACCAACAGCAATAACTGTTCCGTCTTCTTTTAGTCCAACCGTAAAATCTTTTCCTGCAGATATAGCAACTATATGTTCCCACTTTGAAACATTACACTGTCCGTAATAATTATTGCCGCAAGCAACTACAGTCCCATCTTTTTTCAGTCCGACTGTATGACAATTTCCTGCAGATATCGAAACTATATCGTGCCAATGTGATACATCGCATTGCCCGTTATCGTCATTCCCGCAAGCAACTACACTCCCATCTTTTTTTAGTCCGACTGTATGGTATCCTCCGGAAGATAATGATTTATATTTTGTATTTTTTATTTTATATATTGCTTTATATTTTGAAAGTTTATTTATTCCTTTAAAAGCTATCGAATTTGGGACACCTATATTTTTTTCCGTTTTCATTCCTAAATGTTTAACATTGAATACTGTTAATTCTTTTTCCAAATTATCATTTACGGAAAACATCGGTTTTATATCAAACTGGTATTGCGTTTGACACATTATTTCCGCATTTTCTTTTCCTATATTCGAAAAATCATACTCCAAAGAATATTTTTTCTTATTATATTTTATGTTTATGATAAAATCGCTTGCATTAAATTCATCTATAGATACCAACTTAACATCTTGTTTTATTTCATCGTAAAAACTTTCGGTCTGAAAATAGTTCAATTTTTCGATAAACGGATTTGTAACATATATCATTGAATACAATATTTCATTTTCATTTTCGAACAAATCCTTTTTTTTATATTCTTCTAAATCCCTCTTTTTCCTTTCTATACGATCATCATACTCTTCTTGTGTTTCCCACTGACTTTTTTTTATAGCATTATTAGATAACTTTATCTGTTCATCATAAAAAGACACTATCTGTTTTCTATTCTTTTCTAATATTTTTTCGAATTCATCCGTTAACTCTATTATTTCTTGTTTTACTTTCGCGGCTTCTTGTATTGCCTGCTGTATCGTAATATCTTCCTTATCATACCATGCATCTATTATTTGTTGGGCTTTTATTTCTAATGTTTTTATTTCAATTTGATTTTCAAGATTAATCTTTTTTATAACATCTTTTTCTTGTTCTATCTGTATCTTTAATTCTATTAATTCTTGCTTTATTTGCCTTTGTTTTTGACTTTGGTTTGCAAAGCATATACCACTAAAAAAAGATATCATTATTAAAAACGAAATAAATTTTTTCATATCAATTTCCAATCTTTTCTGCTATATTAAAACATTTAAAGTATATTATAATTATCATAAAATATTATAATGCATATTATATAATACATTACAATTTAAAAATATAAACAACGAACACAAACAAGAGAATCAAAAGTTTTAGATATTTAGGTACTTTACAGGAATTTTGACTATGCACTTTTTTACAGTCTTTTGACAACATAAAGGAGCATGCGTATCTTCCGAAAAAAATATTGCAAACTCCCCTTTCTTTAAATTTATATATGTGTCAGGAATGTTTGAATAAAAAGATATATCTTTTTTAGGATTATATCTTTTTAACGTTTTAAAAGTCTTATCAAAAAATTTCCAACCGATCTTTTCTTTACCCGAAATGACATATTGTAAATCTATATACTTTTTATGTTTTTCCAACACTTGTTCTTCTTTATGTTTAGGTTCACATGTTTGAACTATGGCATAAATACTTTTTGTTATATTATATTTGCCATCCAAAGTTTTATTATTGATATTTTTTAATATATAATCAAAAACAATATCCAACTGCGGGAAAAAATTTAATATATTCTTATAATTCTTTATTGATGACACTAACATTTGTAACTCCCTCAAATCTTCTTCTAAAAGGCTTCCATCAAGGTAAAATATGTTCCTTGCGATTCGTTCGAATAAGCAAAGTCTATTCTAAAATTCATTCTGGGATTATCTTTTATTTTTATTCTTACCCCAAAACCGGTAGCTGTCTTTATTTCTTTTAAATCTACATCTTCTAAACTGTCATATACATTTCCTACACCGGTAAATAATGCCAACCAAATACTATTGGTTATCTTTATTTTAAGCTCCGGCTGAAAAGTTAACAAAATATTATCTACAAATCGGTTGGCATAAAAACCTCTTAACAAATTTGATCCTCCGAGTGCAGGCAACACTTGTATAGGTACATTTCCGTTTATAAATTCACTATAAAACTGATAAGAGAATAACAGTTTTTTATTATAAATATAAAAATAATTTCTAAAATCAAACTCTGTTTTTGAATAATTATATTTGCTGCCAAACCTATTATTGTAAAGGAGATAATCAGCTCTTATAAAAACTCCTTTTGTCGGATATATATTACTATCTCTTGTATCAAACTTTGCCTTAAACCCGAATCCGGAAATAACTCCATTCGTTTTACAATACTGAAGTTGCCCGTCGTAATCGGTATCTTGTATAGTCATATCGGATAAATCGTATTGTACCCCGAACATTAAATGTTCTATTATTTTTCTTGAAAAACCTACTCCGAAACCATGTGCTCTGTTAACAAATTCTTCTTCTTCATCTTTCGAAGTGTCATTTCCTACACCATAAAACTTTCTTAAAAAGTTTGTATAAATAAGTTTACCTTCCAACAAATAATTTTGATTATCAAAATAAATAGCGGGAGCAACTCCAAAAGTACACTGATTTTTTAATGTGTACATTGCAAATAAATTTAGTGCCGAAAAATGTTTTTGATTATCGGATTTAAAATGTAATATATCGGTAAAAACCAAACCTAAACTTGTTTCCGGAGCATAAAAAGGAAACAAGAAAAAAATATTTTTTGACTGACTATAGACTTGAGATACGGATAAAAATAAAATAAGTGATATTGATAGAAAGATTTTTTTCATTTATTTTGTTTACTCTCTATTTCGTTGAACGGTTCCAAATGAACCAAAACATCCAAAATATCTTCATTCGACCTCATAAGATTTAATTTAACTTCTTCAGATATATCATGACCTTCTTGAACAGATATATTACCATCAACCAGTATATGCATGTCGACAAAAAAAGTTTCGCCGGCCTTTCTCGTTCTTATATCATGAACTTCTTTAACATCTTTTGTTTGCAATGCAATTTGTTCTATTTTTGATAAAGTTTCACTATCTACACTTTCATCTAAAATATTTAATATTGATTTCTTAAATATTTTATATGCCGGATAAATAATAAATACCGATACCACAATTGCACCTATAGCATCAAGCCATATTAATTTAGGAAATACTGCCGCTATTATAATTACTATTGCTACAGGCAGAGAACTTATTGCATCGGATCTGTGATGCCAGGCATTAGCTTTTACAGCAGGTGATTTTAATATATTTGCTTTCTTCACCGTATATCTGTAAAGCCACTCTTTTGATATTATAGACAACATCGCACCGACAAATGCTACCAAACTCGGTGATTGAATATCATTGTGTTTTAATGCCAATACAGCTTTACCTAAAATAGATATACCTACAAAAGCTAAAGCTATGGCAATAAAAATTGTAACCAACAATTCTATTTTTCTGTGTCCGTACTGATGTTCTTCATCTGCAGGAGCCAACCAATATTTTACACCGAAAATTATAGATAAATCTGTTGCTAAATCGGAAAAGCTGTGGACACCGTCGGCTATTAAAGCTTGGCTGTTTCCCAAATATCCTATAATAAGTTTTGTTATAGATAAGAATAAGTTTACTATTATTCCTACAACAGTAACATTCTTTATTTCTTTTTCTTTATTTTCCATTTAATTGTTTTGAAATCTCGTATATTGCAACCGAACAAGCAACCGCAGCATTTAAAGATTGAGATTTTCCCCTCATATCTATTTTTATCTTATCGTCGACAATATCTAAAATATTTTTATTTATTCCTTTAGATTCGTTACCGATTATCAAAGCAACATTATTTTCAAATTTAAAAGTCGACAACATATTGTTTGTATCCAGTGAAAAAGCGTAAGTCTTTATTTGCCTTTGTTTCATTAATAGCACTAAAGAAACAATATCACATTCTTGAACTATAGGTATATTAAATATTGCACCCATTGTCGAACGGACTACTTTATCGCTATAAACATCTGCGGAATTTTTCGATATAAAGATTCCTTTACATCCGAAAGATTCTGCCGTTCTTATAATTGTGCCAATATTTCCGGGATCTTGCAATGTATCTATTACTACAAAAATTCCTTTATTCGATAATACTGTTTCTTTATCGAATTTTTTCTTTTCTACAACAGCTAATATCTCTTGCGGAGTTTGGGTATCCGATATTTTCTTAAATATTTTTTCCGTCGTTATATAAAGTTTATCGATATTAAAATCTTTATATTTTTCAGTAACCAAAACAAACTTTATTTTCCAATCTTTGGGAATTTCGGATACTTGCTTAAAGCCTTCTACAACAAACAAAGATTTCTCATCTCTGTTTTTCTTTTCTTTTAAAGAAACTATCAATTTAATAATATCATTATGAATACTTTCTATAAACATTTTGACCTTATATAAATTTTAATTCTTGTTTATCTTTTGCGGATTTTAATCTATCTATAAGCTTAGTGCAATCCGATTCAACTATAATATTACTAACATGAATTTGTTTCATGAAACCTTCGTCTACCGATTTCTGTAATAAATTTATGTAATTATCATAAAATTTATTTATATTCAAAATGGCTACCGGTTTATTATGAATATTTAATTGCTTCCAAGTTATTATTTCGGTTATCTCTTCAAACGTACCTATTCCACCGGGTAATGCAACAAAATAATCCGATATTTCGTACATTGTTTTTTTTCTTACATGCATATCGGACACAACTTTCATTTCCGTTAAGTTTTTGTTCCCAAGATTCATATTGTTTAAAAATTCCGGTATAACGCCTATAACTTTACCGCCGTTATCCATAATTTCTTTTGAAATTATTCCCATAATACCGACCTTGCCGCCGCCATAAACAAGTGTCATGTCATTTTTAACAATTTCTCTTGCAAACTGTTTTGCAACATCGGAATATATTTCATTATATCCGCTGTTTGAACCGCAAAACACACATATTTTTTTAGGCATTATATTTTTCCCTCAAAAAAAGAAACTATCTTGTTTACGATAAGATAGTTTCTTTTTCAAAATATCAAAAATTTTACTTACTGAATTTTCTGTAAAGCATCACTTGCTATCTTTTTAATGTCTTTATCTTGAGTCGTTGCTACTATTTGTTTCAATGGATTTATAGCATCTGAAGCAACTTTTCCCAAATCTCCAAGTTCATAAATCGCTCTTGAAACTATCTCGGAATTATTTTCTTTTAACAATTTTATGAGTTCCGGAACAGTTTCCGGTGCCGCTTTACCTATCTTAGTTAAAACGGCTCTTGTTTTTTGTTTAATTGAGAAATCATCATAATTTAAAAAAGTTATTATATACGGAACATATTCTTTTATCTCATTATTATCTTTTGCTGCCATATTTTCAAATATATCTAAAAATTTCATCTTTATCTCTTTCGGTTTATCTTTCAAGAAAGAGTACATTTTATCAGCTCTCTCTATTGTAGGAGCACCTATCTGTTCGATAGCTTTTAATGCACTTCCTTTATTTAATGTATCTTTAATCGCTATATCTATAAGAACAGGTAAAGCTTTTTTTGCATCTTTTTTCATATTACCTAAACACTCTATCGCAGATACCTTTATTATCTCATTATCCTGATTTAAATATCCGACTATTTTATTAAAACATGCTTCATCTTCACATACAACGGCTGAAATTTTTGGCAAAATTGATAAAGTTTTTTGTCTTATTACAAGATTTTCACTGTCTAATAAGGCTATCAATTCTTCCGATATAGGTGAAAAGTCTCGTTCAAACTTAGATAACATTTCAAGAACATCTATAATTTTGTTTTCATCACTTGAATTCAAGACTTCAATCAACTTCTTAAATATAATATTTTGTGCTCTTTGATTTTTAATATTAGAAAGTGTTTTGGCTGCTAAGTTTCTTACCGATGCATCACCGAAAGAACTGAGCTTTATTGTAGTATCCATTGCTTCGGGAGAAACGGCTTCCATTGCTCTCTCATAACACGAAAAAGCATATTCATATTGGTCATGTAAGAAATAAATATCTCCGACATTTTTTTCGGAATCCGCAATATGATCGTTTTTATCTATTGCTCTATTATAAAAATCTATAGCTTTTTCATATTCTCCGTCATTTTGATAGGACACTGCCTTTTCAAAATAACTGTCACCGCATGAAACAATGAAAGTCATGCAAGCAATAAAAAACAAACCTAAAATTTTATTCATACAAAACTCCTAACGTATATGTACAGAATAGTTTATAATTTTATCATAAAATTTACAACACTATCAATTTATATAGTTGATTTTTTTCAGAAACACCCCTACGGCAGGTTGAGATACATATGTTTTAATATAGCTTTCTACATAATTCCACATAACTTTATCATCACTGTTTTCAAATTCTTCAATTATATCCAATGCATCGCCGGAACAATTTGCAATTTTTTTCAAGTACAAAATATCTTCTTTCTTTATATTTGAATAGTTTCTTTTCAAATAATCCACCATACTATATCCTGATATTTTTAACAATCTTAAAGAAAATGCCGTCAACACTCTTAAAGGAGTTTTTGAAGTTGCGAGCAGATTCCATGTTCTTGCAATTAACTCATATTTTTTTTTGCTCGGTAAATGCATAGGCGCAAATTTATCACTTATTTCACAAACATAAAACGCCAATAAATTTCTATGAAAATCTTGTTTAACTTCCGTATTATTATTTAAAATTCTTGCTCCGGTAACGGTAGGTCTCGAATATTGCGAAGTTTGATAAATTATTAACTCACTTTCTGTAACCGGTTCCGTAGCTGCATTAAGTTTTGCAACTATTTTTTTTGCACTGGGAACAATAGCATAAATTTTACCCCATTTATCGGTATATGCGGTAATAATTTTATCTGCTTCGGAAGCCAATTTTGTATTAAGTATTAATGCTTTTATGTTGTAATACATTTTATTTTATCTTTAAAATAATTCTCTTTACTTTTTTGGGTTCTACACTTTCTATTTCAACTTCTAAATTATTCCAAGTAAATTTTTCATATCTTTTAGGAATATATCCGAAATGCTCCAGTACCCAACCGTTTATTGTAGAAAAATGATTTTCGGGAATATTAAGTTTTAATTCATCGTTTACATCGGATATCGATTCGTATCCGTTTATCAAATATTTCCCATCTGTTAACATCTTTATATTACCGTCTTTTTCATCGTATTCATCCCACACTTCACCGACAATTTCTTCAAGTAAATCTTCCATGGTAACAAGACCTATCGTAGAACCGAATTCATCTACAACTATCGCCATATGATCTTTACCTTTTTTAAATTCCGTCAAAATCTGTTTTACATATGCCGTTTCCGGAACATAATATACCGGTCTTATTAAATCTTCTATTGCCAAAACTTCTCCGTTTCTCCACGCCATTGCAATATCTTTTGCCGTAACTATTCCTATTATATTATCTATGGAATCTCTATATACCGGAACTCTTGAAAACTGTGTATCTATAATTTCATTCATCAACTTTTCTCTCGGCTGCTCGATATTTACTGCCAAAATTTCGGATTTTGATATCATAACTTGAGTAATTTTCGTTTTTCTAAACTCTATAATTCTGTTAATAATGCTTCTTGAAGTTTTTGATAACGGAGAAACATTTTCGTTAGACAACAAAAATTCCACTTCATCCGGCTGTATCGATTTAGGCTCTTGTGTTTTTCTTCCGACAACTTTAAGTATATCATTGGAAATAGAAACCAAAAAAATATTTAATCCTCTCGTTATTGTTGTAAATTTTATTACTATCGGCAAACATTTTATTGCAAATTTATCTGCCTGATATCTGCCGAAAGCTTTAGGTATAAGATTTGTAAATATCAATGTTACAATTATGGCTATCACCGGAATTATACTTATCCATAAAGCTTTATCCAAGTGATATTTTTCTATAATATCAAGCCCCATAGAAGTTGTCGAAACTCCTATAGCAACTACGGAAAGATTCATCCAAACTATCATAGTAGTTATTACATCATCCGGATACTGTTCCCAATAAGCAATGTATCTGTACAATTTATTGTATCTTTCTTTTATTCTTCTGATATTCGAACTTGTGAGACTGGTTATAGCCGTTTCTGCAGCGGAAAAAAATGCTGCCGAAGACATAAATACCAAAAAGATTATAAATTTTATAATTATCTGTACCATTTTTTCCTATTCTTCATCATACTCATCGAGTATTTCACCGACTATTTCTTCAACTATATCTTCCAATGTTACCATACCTATTATTCTATCTTTCTTATTTTTTACAAATGCTATGTGTGTTGTTCCTTCCTGCAACTCTTTTAACAGTTCACTTATTTTTTTATCAGGACTTATAAAATATGCAGGTTTAATGGATTTTTTTATAAGATTTTCTTTATTCTCTTTCCACAGCCATAAAATATCGTTAATATGAACATAACCTATAATATTTTCTTTTGTTCCTTTATAAACGGGAACTCTGCTTCTTGCTGTTTCAACTATCATATCTATAAACTTTTCGTTATCATCATCGAAATTTACTGCTTCTATATCTTTAAACGGTGTCATTATCTTTACGGCAATAGTTTCCGTAAAGCCGACTGATTTTTCCAACATTGTACTTATATTTTTATCGAAAATACCTTGTTTGTCCGCTTCGGAAATTAAAGTTTCGACTTCCTCTCTGGTAAGAGCCGGATACTTATCTTTCTCATCATCTTTATTAAACATTAAGTCTAATATTTTCATTATCGGATAAAGGAAAGGTTTTGTAACATGTTCTATTTGTGAAAGTAACGGAACTGTTAACAATGCCACTTTTTGGGAATTTGCTCTACTGTAAATTTTCGGAGTTATTTCACCTATTATCAAAACTGTAAATGTTGCAATTATCCATGTAATCACATCTAAAACATTTCTGTTTACCATATAAAAAATCGTAACAGCTAATGAACTAAATAAAAAGCTCACCATCATATCGGATAAAACATTACCGGTTAATATAACCGTTAATAAATAGTAAGGACTATTAAGCCATCTTAACAAAGGTTCTGCTATTGATTTTTTTAGGACTATAAGTTTTTTTACTCTGTATCTGGATAGACTATTCAATGCTATTTCGGATGCCGACCAAAAAGCCGAAAGCATTAAAAAAAAGACTAATAAAAGTATTTCTAAGAAAATATACATTTGAATATTTTATCCTGTTTGGAAAACATCTTCTTTTTGTTTTCCGGAGTATAATCAGTATATCCTTCCAAATGTAAAATAGAATGTATTACGAGATAACATAATTCCTGTTCGTAAGAAAAGCCATATTTTTTTGCATTTTTTTTAGGCCTGTTATCGGATATATATATATCACCCATAAAAAGATTTTTATCTACAAGAAAAGAAATAACATCGGTTATTCTGTTCACTTTTCTATATTTTCTGTTCATCTTTTTTATATCAACATCACTTACCATGGTAAAACTAATATTGTATTGCTTCACCTTTTCATATTTTAAAGCAAACTCAGCCGTTTTTTTCATCAACGGAATTATTTTTTTATCAAACCCGGTAAATATCAATTCTTTCTGTTTCATAATTATTTTTTATTACCTGTCTTATACTCTATTCTGGCATGGTATATAGAACACAAAGTGTTTGTAACACTTTCGGATATTTCAAACAAATCTTTTAATGTTATAGGGCAATCGGAAAATTGTCCGTCGGCAAATTTATTGTTTATAACTTTTTCTACCGTTTCTTTAAGCTTTCCTGCAGAAGTTTCTTTTAAGGTTCTTGATATTGCTTCCACGGAATCCGATATCATAAGTATTGCCGCAATTTTTGTTGTAGGTTTTTGACCGGGATATCTAAAATCTTGTTCGTTAACACTGCTGTCTTTTTCCAATGCTTTATAATAAAAATATTGTATCAAGGATGTCCCGTGATGTTGGTTTATGGCATCAACTATAACCTTGTCTATGTTATATTGTTTGGCCAGAGCTACTCCGTCTTTTACATGCGAAACCAATACAAGTCCAGACATTGATGGTGAAATTTCGTCATGAGGATTTTTTGCACCGTTTTGATTTTCTATAAAATACTCGGGATTTTTTAATTTGCCTATATCATGATAATAAGCGCAAACTCTGGCAAGTAATGCATTTTCTCCAATTGCTTCGGCAGCATTTCCTGCAATAGATGCAGTCATCAAGCTATGATGATATGTGCCAGGAGCTTCTTCCATAAGCCTTTTTAGTAACGGGCTATTGAAATCCGAAAGTTCTATAAGTTTTATATTTGTTGTTCTGGAAAACAAAGATTCAAAAATAGGAAGCAGTGCCAATATTACAAGAACGGACAAAGCGGCATTCATCGCAACATAAGCAATATTTTCTATTGTTTCATCAAGAGTTAAAACATTAAAGAAATAAAAAACTATCAACGGAACAAGCATTGCAAAGAATATATTTATTCCTACTCTTGTAAAACCTGTTCTGCTTCTTATTTTTCTTACATTTATTACCGATACCAAACCACCGGCAATATGAAATAAAGGAACTATTATTGAAAAGTCATTTATCAAAATAAAAAATATTGCCATTGTAAAAGTATATACAACACTTACTCTAACAGATACAAGCAAAGCCAACAAGACAGTAAATGCCGACAACGGGAAAGAAATTTGAGACATTAAACTTGTATAAATTTGGAATGACAATAATGAGACTACGGAGATAAAAGATATTATTAAAACTTTAATATTATCTAAATTTATTTTACTTGCTTCATATTTAAAATAAAAAATAACAAAAGCAAATATAGATAAAAGAGCTACAAAGACACCTGCCATTTCCAAATAATTTACTGTGGTTTGCATTACCAACATAAAATAAATACAAAGGAATGTCACCATTACGGTTAAAGGAATCGGGACTCTGATGTTTTTTTTAAATACATTATCGCCGGACAATCTTATTTTAGGAACAACAGGAACATCATTATCCAATTGTTTTATCAAAAACAATAGGAAATTCTTTATTTTCGATTTTAACCAATTTCTTAAAGTTTTCACTATTTTTCTTCTGTGTTAACCTGTTTTTTTTGATTAATTTTTATACCTAATTCTCTCAACTGCTTTTCGGCAACTTCTGCCGGAGCATTCGATAACGGACATATAGCTTTTTGTGTTTTCGGGAAAGCTATAACTTCTCTTATAGATTCTTCCCCTATTAACAATGCACATAATCTGTCAAAACCGATTGCAAGTCCTCCGTGCGGAGGTGCTCCGTAAGTTAATGCATCAAGCAAGAATCCGAATTTCTCTTTTGCTGATTCTTCGGTAATATTTAAAAGATTAAATACCTTTGATTGCATATCTGATTTATGTATTCTTATAGAACCTCCGCCAAGCTCAACTCCGTTCAAAATAACATCGTAAGCTCTGGCTTTAGCTTGTCCTGCTTTTTCTTGAGTTAATTTATCTACATCTTCATCTTTTACCGCAGTAAACGGATGATGATTTGCTACCCATCTTTTTTCTTCTTTATCCCAAGCAAATAACGGGAAATCCACTACCCATAAGAAATTGAATTTATTCTTATCTATAAGTCCTAACTGTTTACCCATCTTTAATCTTAATGCTCCAAGGCCTTGAGCAACAATATCAACTTCATCAGCCAAGAAAACTACTAAATCTCCGTCTTTAGCTTCGAGTTTACTTATTATTGTATCTATTTCTTCTTTTGTGAAGAATTTAACTATATTTGATTCTGCACCGTTAGCGGTTATCTTCATCCAAGCAAGCCCTTTTGCACCGAACTCACCTACAAACTTTGTAAGCCCGTCAATTTCGGATCTTGAAAATTTTGCACCGCCTGTTATACAAAGACCTCTGACAACATTACCTTTAGCTATAACATTCTTGAATACTCCGAAACCGCAATTTGCAAGTTCTTTTGTAAAATCTTTTATTTCCATTGCAAATCTTGTATCGGGTTTATCGGAACCGAATCTTAACATTGCTTCATCGTAAGGCATTCTTAAGAAAGGTGTTTGTATTTCTTTGCCTAAAACATCTTTAAATATTTTAGCAAGCATTTGTTCAACTATAGTCATAATATCTTGTTCGTCGATAAAAGACATTTCCATATCAACCTGAGTAAATTCAAGTTGTCTGTCTGCTCTTAAATCTTCATCTCTGAAACATCTTGCTATTTGATAATATTTGTCAAAACCCGCAACCATCAATATTTGTTTAAATATCTGAGGTGATTGAGGTAATGCATAAAAACATCCGTGTGCAAGTCTTGCAGGAACCAAAAAGTCTCTTGCTCCTTCAGGAGTAGATTTTGTTAAGAAAGGTGTTTCTATTTCCAAGAAACCTTCTTTGTTAAGATATTCTCTTATTGTCTGAGAAATTTTATGTCTTAAAATAAAATTCTTTTGAAAAGACGGTCTTCTTAAATCAAGGTATCTGTACTTTAATCTTATTTCTTCGGAAGTTTCTTTATAATCATCAACTTCCAACGGCAATACAGGGCTTGTATTGATTATTTCAAGTTCATTTACAACTATTTCAACTTTACCGGTAAACATGTTCGGGTTAACTGTTCCTTCAGGTCTGTTTCTAACCAAACCTTTTACGGACAAAACATATTCACTTCTTAAATGTTCCGCTTGAGCAAAAATTTCTTTCTTTTCAGGTTGAAAAACTATTTGAACAAGACCTTCTCTATCTCTCAAATCAATAAAGATAACTCCGCCATGATCTCTTCTTGAATGTACCCAACCGCTTACAACAATTTCTTTACCGATAAAACTTTCATCTACTTTACCGCAATAACAACTTCTTTTCATCTTAGTCCTCTATCTATATAAAATTAGTTTATTTATAGTCTTATATATTTTATAAAAAAACATAAATAATGACAATAACATAACAGCATAAAAAAATTATTGATTTTATATCAGTATCCTATTATAATATTATTTACCAAAGATTATTAGGAGTTATTATGAATAATAAAAGCGGCTTTACCTTGCTCGAAATGTTAATAATAATCATAATTGTTTCTGTGTTAGCTATTATAGGAAAAGGTTCTTACGACTATTCTGTTGAAAAAAGCATAGTTTCTGAAGTAGCTCCAATGATAACCGCAATATCATTTGCACAACAAGCGTACTATGTAGAACATCACCACTTTGCTGCCGGTATAGAAGAGTTAAATTTAGATGTTGAAGGAAATTTGGAATATTCCGATGCCCTTTATTTTGGAGATCCTCAGCAAGGAGCGAGATATTATTTACGGACAAAAAATTTTATTTATGGAACTTGGTGTTTAAATGGTAACTTACAGTACGATCCTTATATAGCTTTTACAAGAATAGGAAATCGTAGATCTTTTCCTCACCACACTTATTATGATATTGTTTTAAGACTTGGCAGAAGAGACCACGAGATACATTATCAAGGGGTGGGCTGGAATCAAGCCAATTATTATGATAACTACTTAAAGAAAAAAGTACTTGTTTACTTGATGAAGAAAATTTTACCTAGCAAAGATTACGAATCCATAATATTGAAGTAATTATTTTGTATATTTGCACACACACGTTTTAATAAATAAAAAAGCAGGAAGAAAAATTTTCTTCCTGCTTTTTTATAAAAGTTTTTATTTTTATTAAATTAAAATCTTACATCTATACCTGCTGTTCCGGTAATTCCCGGCATCGGGTAACGATATGTTAGTTGGTATGTGTCATTATTTGTTAAATTGTTTCCTTTAATCCACAAAGAAACATATTTCATTACTTGATAATCAACTCTTGCATTAACTAAACAATAATCATCCAAATATTCCGGTGCTCCCCATTCGGAAGTTGCCGTAGTAGTTACATATGATATATCTGCAGAAAATTTTAATTCTTTTATAGGTTTTACCGTTATCGCATAATTTAAATTATGCATAGGTATATAAGCAATATCTTTATGAGCTTCTGTATCCTCAGATCTTGTATATGTGTAATTTAACTTATGACTTATTTCTTTACACATATCGTATTTTACACCGACTTCATAACCGTATTGTCTTGCTTTATTTATATTGATTGGTTTACTGTTAAAATCAGAACTGTTAACTATTAAATCTTCAGAATCGATATAAAAACCTGTTATCATAGCTGCAAAGTTATCTATAGAATATTCTACACCTAAATCATACGACCAACCTTTCTCTGGTTTTAAATTCGGATTTCCTTCATACGTTCCCCAACTTTCATAATCCGAATAAGGCCAATACAATTCATTGAAATTTGGTGCTCTAAAAACTTTACTTGCATTTCCTGAAAATTTTATTTCATCCGTTAACTTATAAACAGCAGAAAGAGCAGGGGTAAATACATCTTCATAATCGGTATTTAAATCACCTCTTACAACAGGTATCAATGTTAAATCTCCGAAAGTTAAAACAGCTTGTAAATATGCTGCCGTATTTTCTCTGAATTTATTTGTCACTTCACTGGGAACTGCCATAAAATTATTATGTTTAAATTCTGTCTTATCCCATTCCAAGCCCAATGTTAAAAAATCTTTATAAGTAACATTACCTTTTACTCCGGTATTTATTGTATTGTATTTATCTTTTTCGTAACCATGATTTTCCATGTATTCCATAACATAATTTGCATTGTATCCTGAAACTTTAATGTTAAAATCTTCTATTTTGGTATTGTAATCAAGTTTTAAATAATTATCATCTTCCCAATTTTTTGATAAATAAGGAGAAGGTTGTTTTTCTCCCGGATTACCGATATCAGCATTATATGCCTGACCGGATAAAACTATTTCAGAATTTTCTGTTAAATTTACACCGATTTTGCCGAAAATATTTTTTGAATCATAAAAAGAGTTTGGCCTATAACCGTCCGAAGACAACATTGATGGTGCCACCAATATAGATACGACATCATTTGCATAAGCTCCCGTTATACCTGCATTTATTGTATTAAATGTTCCGTAAGAAAAATATGGATTAACATTAGGTGTGAAAGGTGTAGCTTTTTTTGTAATAACATTTATTACACCACCGAAAGCTCCCGTTCCGTAAAGAGCAGCACCCGAACCTCTTATAATTTCAACTTTTTCTATCATACTTGCGGGAATTGCAGTAAAATCTGCATCGCCGGTGGATATAGAATTTACTCTCCTGCCATCTACCAACACTAAGGTTTGAGTAGATTTAGCTCCTCTCATAAAAACGGATTGACTTTGGCCTAAAGTACCGGTACTTTTATAAGATATACCAAGTTCTCCTTCAATAATATCACCAAGAGTTTTTGCATTTTTTTCTTTAATTTCTTCTTCGGTAATAACAGTTAAATTTGTTGTTAAATCACTTAACGGTTCCGCCGTTTTTGTTAAAGATAAAAATACTTCTCCATCGTTTTCATCTTCATCATAATCTGCTGCAATTACTGTTTGAGTAAATGCAGATACTGCTAAACTTAACACTGCCAATAAACTTATAAATTTTCTCATTTTATTTCTCCTAAAAAAATACTTCGTATTTTTAGCTTATGGCTTATAGTTTATGGTTTATAGTTTTCGGTAAAATTCACAATGTGAATTTTGATTAATTATTAGATTTTTTACAAAGCAAAAAATACATTAAACCAACAACTACAAACTACCAACTATAAACACTAATTTCTTAGCTTTAAGCTGTAAGCTCACCGAAATGCACATGCATTTTGGTTCCATCCTTCCATACATCCGTACTTCAAAAATCGCACAGCGATTTTTTCTATACGTCAATAATAAACGATTGTTTCATAACAACCTCCTCGGGGTTTATTTTGATTAACGGTCGGTCTCCTGACTTAGAGTTTTTACTGCAAATATTTCCTTCCCGATTTTTTGATAATCAGTGAAAATATTTAATTACTGCACTCAATACAGTAGCCGGACTGTAGCCGATTCTCACGGCTTTCCCGTACACCGTTATAACTACAATTGATAATTTATAATTAAAATTAACTGCAAAATCTTTAAAATTTTTGTTTACAAGCATGATTAAAGCCGTCTATGAGTGTAGAAAAATTTAAAGCAAAAAGCTATAAATAAAAAAAAGCTTTTTAGTGCGAACATGTTTGAAGAAAAATCCGTTACATTAGGTTGTTAGAATTTTTCAAGTTGGAGCACGACTTTAAATTTTTCAAACGAATGGCTTTTTTGCTTGTAAATGAGAAATTTTAAAAGAACTAAAAACAACGATCTATAATTTACAATTTATAATTTAAAATTACAACCTATCTTTGTTGTTCACATACCTCTATTCTTCTAATCTTCCAATCCTCTAATCTTCTAATTGTATACCGGTATAACTACAGGCTTTTTCGATACCGGATTAGTATGAACAACAACTTTTACATCATAAACTTTTTCTATATCTTTATAATTCAAAACTTTTTCGGCAGGGCCGAAATTGATAACCTTTTTATCATCAAGAAAAACTATATCCGAACAAAATTCTCCAGCCAAATTCAAATCGTGAACGGTAGTAATAATTGTTTTATTATATTTTTCGTTCAACATTTTTAACAACTTAAATATTGTTGCCTGGCTGCCAATATCAAGATGAGATGTCGGTTCATCGAGTGCAACAATATCGGTTTGTTGAACTAATGTTTGTGCCAACAAAACTTTTTGTCTTTCCCCGCCGGAAAGTTCGTTTATATTTCTTTCCGCAAATTCCGATGTTTCGGTAAGTTTCATTACATCTTCAACTATTTTAAAATCTTCCGCACTTGCCAACTTGAACATATTTGTGTAAGGATATCTTCCGAACATAATAAAATCTTTAACATTAAAAGAAAAATCAAACTGCATTGTTTGGGGCATAAAAGAAATTTTCTTTGCCAAAACATTTTTTTTCATATCATAAACATTTTTATCATCAATAAAAATATTTCCTTTTACTGGTTTTAAAAGTCCAACTACAGACTTCAATAATGTACTTTTCCCCGTTCCGTTTTTACCGATAATTCCGATAAAAGATTTCTCTTTTAAGTTTAAAGTTATATCTTCAAGAACCGTTCTTTTATCATAAGATAATGAAACATTTTCTATTTTTATCATATAGATATTTTACCTGCTTTTCTTAACAGTAAGAAAACAAAAAATAAACCTCCGATTATGCTTGTTATTACACCTATCGGAATTTCCACGGGAGCTATTACCGTTCTGCTTACAGTATCGCATATCAACAAAAATATTGCTCCTACGACAGCAGAAAACGGCATCAATACTTTGTTATTATTTCCCACAAATTTTCTTGTAATGTGCGGTATCATAAGACCTACAAAACCTATAACTCCGCAACAACTTACAATACATGCCGTTATTAACGAACTTAATAAGAAAATATATTTTACCGTTCTTGCCGTATTTATACCCAAAGAATTAGATTTTTCGTTACCTAAACTTATTATATTTATAACATTACCCAAGCAGCACAAAATTACAACACCTGCCATAACTAAAATTATTACCATAGGCAAAAGTCGTTCATCAAAAAAAGCAAGATTTCCCATAAGCCACATAAAAGCGGAATACAGTTGATCCGAAGAAGATATTGAAAATACCAACATTACCGCGGAAGAAAAAATATAACTTGCAACAACCCCGGAAAGTATCATTGTATTGGAATCAAACTCTTTTTTCATGTTAAGTATATAAACTAAACCTACCGATAACAATGCCCCTAAAAATCCTAACAACGGTAAAAATATCCAAGAAAGTTTTGTTATTCCGAAAGCAAAACCTATAGATGCACCGAAAGCCGCACCACCTGAAATACCTAATGTGAAAGGATCCGCTAACGGATTTCTAAGCACTCCCTGAAAAACACAACCGCTGCAAGCAAGACCGGCACCGGCAACTACAGCAAGAATAACCCTCGGTAATCTTATTTGATTTATTATCGTGTAAGTATTACCGTCACCGGTTGAAAATAAAGACTTTAACATTTCCATAACGGATATATCACTTATACCTGATATCATCGCAATTATAAATGTTACAACCAATATTATAAGTAGTAAACTAAACTTAAAAATTTTGTTCATTTTTTTATTATTGAATCGTTTATATTTTTATATTGCTCACGAAGATTCCTTTCTTTTACATTTCTTTTTCTATTTTTTTTCTCATTCTCTTTTTCTATAATTTCCTTCTTGCTATTTTCAGCTAATATATCTATCTGCCAGGTAGCCTTTGTCTTTTCAGCATTTTTAGCTTTTTTTTCGTTTGCTTTTCTTATAGCTTCTTTCTTGCTGTTTTCAGCTAATATATCTATATCTCTATTAACTTTTACTCTATTATCCTTTTCATGCTTTTCTTCAATCTCTTCTTTCATATCATTTTCAGCAGATATATCATCATCTTCGGGAACATTTATTTTTTCTCTTTTTTTAGCTTTTTCTTCTTTCTCGGCAATTTTATATAATCCCAAAAGCAAAAATATACTTCCAAAACATAACATTAGCATAATTGCAATATCAGGAAGTGCTTTGAACTTATGCATCAAGACATAAATTTTTTCTGCCGCCATATCTATAAAGCCGGTAAAACTTTTAAGTCTATCATCATTTGTTATCCTATCAAAAAAAGCCGTATTCGAAAATTTTTGTAGCCCACAATGCTTACTTGCATCAGCGCCTTGAGAATAAAATTTTCCACTTCTTTTTAATGCGATTGTATTGTTTTTACCGGCATATATTGCGACGATATTTTCCCATTCTTGAACATTACATTGTCTATCTTCGTTATCTCCTTTAGCAACAACAGTTCCATTCTTTTTTAACCCCACTGTATGTTTGCTACCTGCAGCTATTGCTACTATTTTCCGCCAATCATAAACAAAACATTGTGCATCATCGTCATTTCCTATTGCAACAACCTTTCCATCTTCTTTTAAACCAACCGTATGTTCATCACCGGTACATATAGCTACAATATTCGTCCAATCTTGAACATTACATTGACCTTTTTTATTATCTCCGCAAGCTACAACTGTTCCATCTTTTTTCAATCCTACCGTATGTCTGTCTCCGGCAGCTACCGCTACCACGTCCGTCCAATCTTGAACATCGCATTGGTTGTCTTCATTATCTCCGCAAGCTACAACTGTTCCATCTTTTCTCAATCCTACCGTATGTCTGTCTCCGGCTGCTACCGCTACCACATCCGTCCAATCTTGAACATTGCATTGATTGTCTTCATTATCTCCGCAAGCTACAACTGTTCCATCCTTCTTAACACCCACTACATGTCTATTTCCGGAAGCTATCGCAATAATATCTCTCCATTTCATAACATTGTGTTCCCCAAACTTATTTTTACCGTTAAAATATACGGTCCCGATTTTGGTTAACACTACGGAATATTCATCTCCTATGGCCACGTCAACAAAAAAATCTTCATTGGAACAAGAAGATAAAACAAATAAAACAAAAACACTTAGAAAAATAAATTTTAAAATTTTTTTCATATATTTTTAATCTCCAATTATTCAATTTTTTTGCCACTCAATTTATCTTGTAAAACTTTTATTCCGTTCAAAAATCTTTTTGGTGTAGGTGTAAAAATATCGTTTGCTTCCAGTAAATAAATTTTATTATTTTTTACCGCTGTTATTTTTTTATATTTATTCCATTTGGCAATTTCTTGTTCACTTACATCGCCCATATTAACAAGCATAATTATATCGGGATTTTTTTCTATAACAGATTCCACACTTATGTTAGGATATCTCATATTTATATCTTCAAAAACATTTGTTCCGTTTATAAATTTGTTATATTCGTTAACAAAACTTTGTTTACCCACGGTAAATATGGGATTTGCACCGACTTCCCAAAAAATTTTTTCTTTGTTAACACTTTTTGTATCATTGTCTAATTTAGAAATTTCATCTTTAACATTATTTATTATTTCTTTTGCTGTATCTGTTTTATCTAAGTAATCGGCAAGTTGTTGAAAATTGAAACAAATATCTTCAAAATTTGAATATGGTTCCATAACATATACTGTTAATTTTAATCTTATCAACTTATCAATAACGGTTTTGTAGTTTCCTTCTTTTGTGGCTATAATTAAATCGGGATTTAATGAAACAATTTTTTCAATATTCGGTTCCGTTACGGTTCCGATTTTTTCTTTTTTAAAGTTACCGTCGGAACAATAAACCGTGTTTGCTACCAATTCTTTATCAATACCCAACTCATATAAACTTTCTGTAGCAGACGGTGCCAGAGAAATTATTCTCTTATACTCTGCAAACACACAACAAGAAAAAGAAAAAATTATTAATATACATAACATTAATATTTTTTTGAAGTATGGATGTATGGAAGTATGGATGTATGGAAACAAAAGCAATAATATATTTTCTTTTTTTATTATTTTTTCTATTCTTCTATACATCTATCCCTCTATTCTTTGAATATTAATTGCTTCGCAATTAATATTCAATTCCTTCTTGTGCAGGAATACCTTTATTATAAGGATGTTTTATTTCTTTTACTTCACTTACCAAATCGGCAACATCTATAAGCTTTTGACTTGCTCCTCTTCCGGTAACAACGACATTAGATTTTTCGTTCAATTGCCTTATAATATCTATCAATAAATCTTCCTCTATAAAGTTATCTCTTATTGCGATATTAAATTCTTCAAGCACTATCAAATTATATTTATTACTTTTTATAATTTCTTTTAATTTATCTGTTGCCTTTTTACATTCTTCTATGGTTTGTTCCTTTCTTATATCTCTAAAACAAAACGGATGTTTTGTGGCAAAAGAAAAAAAATCCAAACCTTCGAGTTTAGTCAAAATTTTTTGTTCTCCATAAAAATCTTCACCTTTAAAAAGTTGAACCAAACAAACTTTTTGATTATGTCCCAAAGCTCTAACTATTTGACCTATTGAAGATGTTGTTTTACCTTTTCCGTTTCCGGTTATTACAATAATCATATTTCCTCTAAAATTTTTTATAACTATTTACAATTTCTAAACAACTACTAGAAATTACCGAATAATCTTTTAAAATTTTCGTTTACAAGCATGATTAAAGCCGTCTATGAGTGCAGAAAAATTTAGAGCAAAAAACTATAAATTAAAAAAGTTTTTTAGTGCGAACATGATTGAAGAAAAATCCGTTACATTAGGTAGTTAGGATTTTTCAAGTTGGAACACGGCTTTAAATTTTTCAAACGAATGGCTTTTTTGCTTGTAAATGAGAAATTTAAAAGAACTATTAACAACTGAAAATAAAAAAAACCGGTTTCTAATAAGAAATCGGTTACTCTAAACTACAAAAACAATCTCCTTTCTCATAGAAAAGAAACAGTTTAAACTAATAAAAATAAAGATCTTTAAACTTTATTTGGGCCTGGTAGGACTTGAACCTACGACCATTCGATTATGAGTCGAGTGCTCTAACCAACTGAGCTACAGGCCCTTCAAAAAAACAACACAAGTATTATACTTAAAACTTTTTTTTTAGTCAATACTTGAAAAAATACCCAATAATATGGTATAAATATTGACTATGAAAACAAATGCGTCATTAGCTCAATTGGTAGAGCAAACGGCTCTTAACCGTTAGGTTATAGGTTCGATTCCTATATGACGCATTTTTTATTTTATAAAAAACTATTGACAAATCAGTCAATAAATACTTAAATATATCAACGAGCCAACAAACGGTTCGTATTAAAAAAGTCCTAATCGGACTATAAATAAGGAGTAGACGTAAATGGCACAAGGTAAAGTAAAATGGTTTAATGACCAAAAAGGTTATGGATTCATTTCCAACGATGATGGTTCAGGCGATGTATTCGCACATTATTCAGCTGTTCAAGCAGAAGGTTTTAAATCTCTTGCTGAAGGCGACAAAGTTGAATTTGATGTTGTTGAATCAGAAAAAGGTCCTAAAGCAGCTAACATAAGAAAAATATAATTTTTTTGCTAGCATAATAAAAAACACTCTGTCGAAAGACAGAGTGTTTTTTTTATTTAATTAAATTTATTTACTGAAATATTCTAAAGCTAAAAGATATCCCTGAATTCCAAGACCGGCTATTTGACCAACAACAACAGGTGCAATTAGAGAGTTGTGTCTGAATTCTTCCCTGGAATAGACATTGGAAATATGAACCTCGATTGCAGGTATATCAACAGCGGCAAAAGCATCTCTTATTGCAACCGATGTATGAGTATATGCCGCAGGATTTATTATAACAGCATCAAATTTTCCTTTCGCTCCGCAAATTTTATCAACGATTTCACCTTCATGATTTGACTGAAAACATTCGATTTCAACATTTAATTTTTCAGCTTTGTTTTTTAATTCAGTTTCAATATCTTTCAAAGTTGTTTTACCGTAAATTTCAGGTTCTCTTGTACCTAACAAGTTTAAATTAGGTCCGTTAATTATTAATACTTTTTTCATTTTAAAAAATCCTTTATTGTATTTAAAATTATTTTATTATCTATTTCTATACCTGTTTTGGCTTTACCGATTTTTTCAGGTAAAACAAATCTTATCTTACCGGAAACAGATTTCTTATCTTTTTTCATTATATTTAATAAATCGTTAGGACTAACTTTTAAATTAACTTTATCGTTAAATCCGGAACCGGTAACCATATCTTTTATTTTTTGTTTTGTTACACTATCACAAAATTTAATTCTGTTGGAAAGTTCAGCAACAAACAACATTCCGATAGCGACAGCTTCACCATGCAAATACTTTTTATATTTTGTTATAGTTTCCAAAGCATGTCCGAATGTGTGACCGAAGTTTAATAATTCTCTTACACCTTTTCTTTCTTTTTCATCTTCTTCCACAACTTTTGCTTTAAACTTGCAGCACTCGTAAATAATTTTATCGAAATCTTTTTTATTTATAACAGATTTGTTTAATATTGCATCTAATTCATTAAAAAATTTAGAACTGAAAGTAATTGCATATTTAATTACTTCCGCCATACCGTTTTTTATATGTTCAATGCTTAATGTTTTTATAAAATTTGAGTTTATATAAACGAATTTTGGTTGATAAAATGTACCTACAACATTTTTTCCCATCTCCAAATCTATACCGGTTTTTCCGCCGATAGAAGAATCAACCATAGCAAGTAATGATGTAGGAATCTGTACAAGCCCCAACCCTCTCATATATGTAGATGCAAACAGACCCGAAACATCTCCTACTACACCGCCACCTAATGCAACCACTGTAAACTTTCTGTCAACACCTGCTTTCAAAGCATAGTTATACATATCAATTAAGGTGTTTATGTTCTTTGATTGTTCCCCTGCCTTAAAAGTAAAACTTTCTACTACAAATTTTTCTCTTTTTACCAGAGAAATAAGTTCTTTTAAATATAATTTTGAAACATTTGTATCACTAATAAAAAATATCTTCCTGTTAGGAAGATATTTTTTTAAATTTGCTAATAAATCCTTATTATTATCTGAAAATATTATCGGATATGGATTTTGTTTCAATTGTACATTTATAACCTTCATCAAATGTTACCACTCTATATCTTTTTTTATTATCCCATTACTATTTTCTAATCCGTATCTCGTGTTCCAATCTTGCTCTTGTCCATCAACTTTTGTTTTTTTAACAGGTTTCTTGTTTTTATTAATAACAAATTTTTCAACAACGAAGAAATTTTGATTTTTCATATTACCGGACAAATTCTTATAAGTTCTTGATTTCGGAGATATATTTAATATCTCTTTACCAGAAAGAACCGTTATCAAATAATTTTGACCTTTTTCCAAACCGGCAATTTTATAGTAACCATTCTTATCGGTTAAATAAATTTTTTCTTCATTTGCCAATAATAAACGAACCTGTACTCCTTTTACACCGAACTTAGATTTTAAGACTCTACCTTCTATATAGAAAGTTTCTTTCTTTACATCATTTGAAATTTCCTCTTTTTCAACTTTCTTTATCTTGGCTTCTTCAGCTAATCTTAATTTTTCTTCTTTTGCGAGTCTTGCTGCTTCTTCTTTTTCCGCTTTAAGTCTTTCTTTTTCTGCTTTTGCTTCTTCTTCAAGCCTTTGTTTTTCTTCTTTTGCCAATCTTTCTGCTTCTTCTTTTTCTGCCTTTATTCTTTCTGCTTCAGCTCTTGCCTCTTCTTCAGCTTTTAACTTTTCTTCTTTTGCTATTCTTTCTGCCTCTTCTTTTTCCGCCTTAAGTCTTTCCGCTTCAAGTCTTGCTGCCTCTTCGGCTTTTTCTTTTTCTTCTTTTGCTATTCTTTCTGTTTCTTCTTTCTCTGCCTTTATTCTTTCTTCTTCAAGTCTGGCAGCTTCTTCAGCTTTTTCTTTTTCTTCTTTTGCTATTCTTTCTGCTTCTTCTTTTTCCGCCTTTATTCTTTCTTCTTCAAGTCTGGCAGCTTCTTCAGCTTTTTCTTTTTCTTCTTTTGCTATTCTTTCTGCTTCTTCTTTTTCCGCCTTTATTCTTTCTTCTTCAGCTCTTTTCTGTTCTTCAAGTTCTAATCTCTTTATTTCGGCATCTAAACGAGCTTGTTCTTCTCTAGCTCTTGCCTCTTCTTCAGCTCTTAACTTTTCTTCTTTTGCTATTCTTTCAGCTTCTTCTTTTTCTGCTTTGAGTCTTTCTTTTTCTGCTTTTGCTTCTTCTTCAAGTCTTAATTTTTCTTCTTTTGCTATTCTTTCTGCTTCTTCTTTTTCTGCTTTAAGTCTTTCTTTTTCTGCTTTTTCAGCTTCTATTCTTGCTTGTTTTTCTTCTTCCAACAATCTCTTTTCTTCTAATATAGCATTTAGCTTCTCTTCTTCTTCTAACTTTCTTATTGCTTCATCTAATCTGGCCTGTTCTTCGGCTTCTTCTTTAGCTCTTATTTTTTCTTCTCTTGCTATTCTTGCCGCTTCTTCTTTTTCTGCCTTGATCCTTTCAGCTTCAGCTTTTGCTTCTTCGGCCGCTCTTAATCTTTCTTCTCTTGCCAATCTTTCTGCTTCTTCTTTTTCCGCTTTGAGTCTTTCTTTTTCTGCTTTTTCAGCTTCTATTCTTGCTTGTTTTTCTTCTTCAAGTCTTTGTTTTTCTTCCAGAGCGGCTCTTGCTTTTTCTTCCGCTTCTTGTTTTTTCATTTCGGCTTCTAATCGCGCCTGTTCTTCAGCCTCTTCTTTGGCTCTTTGTTTTTCTTCTCTAGCTAATCTTTCAGCTTCTTCCTTTTCTGCTTTGAGCCTTTCTTTCTCTGCTTTTTCAGCTTCTATTCTTGCTTGTTTTTCTTCTTCTGCTCTCTGTTTTTCCTCTAAAGCGGCTCTCATTTTTTCTTCCGCTTCCAATTTTCTAATTTCTGCATTTAATCTGGCCTGTTCTTCAGCCTCTTCTTTGGCTCTTTGCTTTTCTTCTTTTGCTAATCTTGCCGCTTCTTCTTTTTCTGCTTTTATTTTTGCTTGTTCCAATTTTGCTTCTTCAAGAGCTCTTATCTTTTCTTCTTTTGCTAATCTTATTGCCTCTTCTTTCTCCGCTTTGAGTCTTTCCTTCTCAGCCTTTGCTTCTTCGGCCGCTCTTAATTTCTCTTCTTTTGCTAATCTTATTGCTTCTTCTTTTTCTGCTTTGAGTCTTTCTTTTTCAGCCTTTGCTTCTTCGGCTGCTCTTTGTTTTTCTTCTTTTGCTATTCTTATTGCTTCTTCTTTCTCTGCTTTGAGTCTTTCTTTTTCTTCTATTTTTGCTTGCTTTTCTTCTTCAGCTCTTACTCTTTTATCTAAAGCCTCTCTCTGCTTTTCTTCTTTTGCTAATCTTATCGCTTCTTCTTTTTCTGCTTTGAGTCTTTCTTTTTCTTCTATTTTTGCTTGCTTTTCTTCTTCAAGTCTCTGTTTCTCTTCCAAGATTGCTCTTGCCTTTTCTTCAGCTTCCAATCTTTTCATTTCCGCATCTAATCGAGCTTGTTCTTCGGCTTCTTCTTTAGCTCTTATCTTTTCTTCTTTTGCTAATCTTGCTGCTTCCTCTTTCTCTGCCTTGAGTCTTTCTTTTTCATCTATTTTTGCCTGTTTTTCTTCTTCAGCTCTTAGTTTTTTATCCAAGGCTTCTCTTTCTTTTTCTTCCTTCGCTAATCTTATTGCTTCTTCTTTCTCTGCTTTTATTCTCTCTTTTTCAGCCTTTGCTTCTTCGGCTGCTCTTTGCTTTTCTTCTTTTGCGAGTCTTGCTGCTTCTTCTTTTTCCGCTTTTATTCTCTCTTTTTCAGCCTTTGCTTCTTCGGCTGCTCTTTGCTTTTCTTCCAACGAAGCTCTCATTTTCTCTTCTGCTTCTTGTTTTCTTATCTCTGCATTTATTTGCGCCAATTCAGCAGCTTCTTCTTCGGCCCTCATCTTTTCTTCTCTTGCCAATCTTGCTGCTTCTTCTTTTTCCGCTTTTATTCTCTCTTTTTCAGCCTTTGCTTCTTCGGCTGCTCTTTGCTTTTCTTCTTTTGCTAATCTTGCCGCTTCTTCTTTTTCCGCCTTGATTCTTTCTGCTTCAGCTTTTGCTTGCTCAGCGGCTCTTATTTTTTCTTCTTTTGCTAATCTTGCTGCTTCTTCTTTTTCCGCCTTGATTCTTTCTGCTTCAGCTTTTGCTTGCTCAGCGGCTCTTATTTTTTCTTCTTTTGCTAATCTTGCCGCTTCTTCTTTCTCTGATTCAAGTGCAGTCTTCAAATCTTCCTTCTTTTCCTGTACGATATTTTCCGGTTCTTCTTCACCTGAAAATACAGCAAAATTAATATTGTCTATATCATTGGATAATTCCAAGACATCTATTTCTGCTTTTTTGAATACAAAACCTTCACTTGAAACACGTACAGTATAATCTTCGTGAGGAGCAAAATCCTTTAATGTATATTTACCATTTACATCGGTTTGAGCTGTTTTTCCATTACATGATACAATAGCATCCTTTAGTGGTCTAACTCCATTTAAGACTTTACCGGAAATATTCAATGAACCTTCAAAAGTAACTGTCTCGTTTTGATCTAATTTATCTATAACCATCCTAGATTTTGCAAACTCTATTCCACTTTTGCTTGCCGTTATTATATATTTGCTGCCACCTTTTATACCTTTTATCACACATGTTCCGCTTTTATCCGTTTTGTATGCTACATTATCAAATTTTACATCCACCTTTTCCACAGGAGCTGAACCGCGGACAGTCTTAACGGTTATATCAAATTTTTCATTATCCGCTTTAAAAGTTTGATAATTTGATTCCTTCATTAAAGAGTTTATTATTTTTTCTTTCGGATCAAATGTATATCCTTTACTTGATATTGAAATTTTATAACGTTTGTTTAAACCTAAATCTGAAATTTTGAACATACCTTGTGCATCGGATTTAAATTCTTCGCCAATATCACTTACTTTAACTATAGCGTTTTTAAAAGGCTTTCCATTGTATGTAATTTTTCCTACAAATTGACCGGACACTTCGAAATTTAAGTTATCCTTATCACTTGTCACCTTAACTACAGGTATTGACTTTGGAGAAGAATCATATTTATTGTCAGCCACTTTTATAAGATAATCTCCATTTGTAACTGCAGACTCTACCTTATAGTATCCATCCTCATCTGTTTTATATCTTACACCATTTATATCTATTTCTATTCCGGCAAGTCCTTCTCCATCGGAAGTAACTCTTCCTGCAAGAGTAATATCTTTTTTGAAATCATATACAACATCTTTTTCCAAAAACTCTGCCTTAAAGGGACTGAAAGCATATTTATCTGATACAACTTTTACTTCATACGGTCCGTTGTATTCCAAGTTATCTATAACATATTCTCCGTTATCGTCGGTATAATATTTTATAGGTCTGTTATTGATCATAACAATAACGCCTTTTGCGGGTTTACCTCCAACGATAACTTTTCCGCTTATAGAATATTTTGCACTTGAAGCCACAAAATCCTGATTTATTTTACTTTCTTCCAAATTTTTGAAAACTTTTGTTTCAGGGGTGAATGTATATCCGGGTTTTGATACTGTTAGGGTATAAGTACCACCTTTTTCGAGACCGGCAATTATGTAGTTACCTGTTCTTCCTGTTTTTACTTTTAAAGTTTTTGTTCCGGTAACATCTATGGTAATATCGTTAAGTGCTAATCCAGATGTTGATGAAAACTGAGTAACCGCACCGCTTATCGACACAGTTTCTGCATAAGCATACATATATATGAATAAACCGGTAAAAACAAAAAAACAAGTTGCTAAAAGTTTTTTCATGTTTTCTCCTAATTTAATTTTTTCAATACTTCTTAATATTTTAACCTTTTTTATTTTATTTTTCAATTATTTTTCAATTTTTTATTATTGTTAAATTAGCAAACTTTGCCAACAATTTTTTCCATTGACCATTTGAAAATAGTACTACCAACTTCAAATTGTCTCCCGAACCGCTCTTTTCTATTATCTTTCCGTTACCAAAAGCCTGATGCGAAACCAGTGTTCCTATTTGGTACGGACTATCATCTACTCTTTCCAAAGGTTCGTAAGTTATCTCTTCTTTATATTTAGATTCAAATAATGCGGGATTTGTTACAACGTTTCTTGCCGCTCTGTTGGAAAGTTGTTCCGTAAAACCGGCTTCCAACAAAAATCTTGACGGCATATTAAATTGCGGTTTACCAAACACTGTTCTTGTTGCTGCCCAAGACATATATAGATTTTCTTTTGCTCTTGTCATACCGACATACATTAATCTTCTTTCTTCTTCCAATTCTTCTTCAGGATAAGGAGAACTCTCTCTTAATATAGGAAAAAGGCCTTCTTCCAAACCTACTATGAACACATTTTTAAACTCCAATCCTTTTGCCAAATGGAGTGTCATAAGCGTAACTTTATCTTCAGTGTCTTGCCAAGAATCTATATCGGTAACAAGTGCTACTTGCGATAAGTAGCCGGCAAGTGATCTGTCCGGTGATCTTCTTTCAAAATCTTCAACTGCGGAAACAAATTCTTGTATATTTTCTATTCTGCTTTTGTTTTCCGGACTATCGGTAAGTTCAAGTTCTCTTATATAACCGGAATCTTCTATTACAGTTTCCACTATTTCTTTTACGGTTTTATCATATTTCGTAAGCACATTTTTTTCTATTATTTGCCTGAATGAGTTCATTGCGGCAAGTGAGCCTCTCGGGATAATATCCGTTCCGACAAACTTTAATGCTTCATATAATGAAAGGCCTTTTGATGCGGCAAAAGCTTCCAATTTGTCCATAGAAGATTTTCCTACCCCTCTTCTGGGAACATTTACTACTCTTCTAAAACTTACATTATCGTTTGGATTATGTATAAGTTTTAAGTATGCCATAATATCTTTAATTTCGGCTCTTTCGTAAAACTTTAATGTTCCGACAATATTGTAAGGTATTCCTTGCCTTCTTAAAGCATCTTCCAAAGCTCTGGACTGCGCATTTGTTCTGTAAAAAACCGCAAAGTCGGAAAGTTTATAACCGCTTTCCCTGTTTATAAGTATCATATCCACAACTCTGGCAGCTTCATCGTTTTCGTTCATATTTTGAAATACATTTATGTTACCCTTATCTTCGTTGCTTGTCCAAAGTTGTTTAGGTACTCTGCCGGTGTTATTTTTAACCACATTCCATGCTCTTTGAAGTATCTTTGGCGTAGAACGATAATTTTCTTCAAGTTTTACCGTGGTACAACCGGGATAATCTTTTTCAAAATCAAGAATATTTGTTATATCCGCTCCTCGCCAAGAATAAATACTTTGATCATCGTCACCTACTACACATATATTCTTATATTTTTCCGCTAACATCTTCGTTAAAACATATTGTGCATGGTTGGTATCCTGATACTCGTCCACCAATATGTATTGAAATTTGTCTTGATATTTTGAAAGAATGTCCGGATTTGCCTGTAAATTTAAAACTGTCTGCATTATCAAATCACCGAAATCAAAAGCGTTATAAGTTTTTAATTTCTTTTGATAAAGTTCGTATATTGCCGATACCGTTTTACCGTAAAAGTCACCTTTTGCTTGGCAATCATCGTTCATATCTTGCGGGCTGTCCAAATCGTCTTTTGCTCTGCTTATTCTGTTTGCCACCCATGTAGGTTTAAACTTTTTATCGTCAAGATTTAATTCTTTTATACATTCTTTTACAACATTTACCTGCTCGCCCATATCGTATATAAGAAAGTTCGGATCTATACCGAAATTTTTTGCTTCGCAGGATAAAAGGTATAAACAGAACGAATGGAATGTGGAAACTCTGACATCAAAAGCCATGTTGTCGGTTAACTCGTTAACCCTTTTTCTCATTTCGTTTGCGGCTTTATTTGTAAATGTAACCGCCAATATGTTGTAGGGTTTTACACCTTGTTCCAACAAATATGCAATTCTGTATGTAATAACTCTTGTTTTGCCTGTTCCGGCACCCGCAAAAATTATTAACGGACCGTCTGTATGTAAGACGGCTTCTTTTTGTGAATTATTTAAATTGTCTAATGATATAGTCATAATTTGTGTATTATACCATATATAAAAAATAATACTCAAATAATTGTTTTATAAATAAAATATATGTAAAATATTAAAGTTATTTTATTTATCATATATGCAAAGGAGCATGTAATGAACACTCAACAACAAGAAAACAAATATTTAATGAAGACTTACAAAAGATATAATGTTTCCGTTAAAAAATCCAAAGGTCAATATGTTTGGGACGAAAACGGTAAAAAATATTTGGACTTTTTTTCCGGTATAAGTGTTTGCAGTTTCGGACACGGTAACCCTGCGGTAATTTCCGCAATAAAAAAACAGTTGGATTTGTTTGTACATTGTTCCAACGTTTATTATTCAAAACCGCAAGTTGAAGTTGCAAAAGCTTTGCTTGATAAATCTTTTAAAAACGGCAGGGTATTCCTTGCAAATACGGGAGCTGAAGCAAACGAAGGTGCAATAAAAATTGCAAGAAAGTGGGGCAGTGATCATCCTTTAAAAGACGGAACCAAAAGATACGAAATAATTGCATTTAAAAACTCTTTTCACGGAAGAACACTTGCAACTCTTGCTGCAACAGGACAGGAAAAGTTTCATATTCCTTTTAAACCGTTACAACAAAAGTTTGTGTTTGCCGAATTTAACAATATAGATTCAGTAAAAAAGTTAGTAAACAAAAATACTGTAGCCGTAATGATTGAGTTGGTACAAGGTGAAGGCGGAATAAATATTGCCGATAAAAAGTTTGTTAAAGATTTAAGAAAACTTTGTGACGATAAAAATCTTCTTTTAATATGCGACGAAATTCAGTGCGGTTTGGCAAGAACAGGTAAAACTTTTGCTTGGCAACATTACGGAATAAAGCCGGACATTTTTACATTAGCAAAAGCAATTGCTAACGGTCTTCCGTTAGGGGCCGTTGTTGCGGATAAAAAAGTTGCCGAAGTATTTAATTACGGTGATCACGGTTCAACTTTCGGCGGTAACCCCGTATCTTGTGCTGCAGCTGCCGCAACATTAAAATTAATTACTCCGAAACTTTTGAAAGATGTTACCGATAAATCAAAATATTTCGTTAAAAAGTTGAACGAATTAAAGAAAAAGTTTTCCTGCATTAAAGAAGTTAGAAGTTTAGGCCTTTTGGTAGGTGTGGAGCTTGATTTTGCCGGTAAAGATATAGTAGAATTTTGCATTGCAAAAGGACTTCTTATAAACTGCACACAAGGTAATGTTTTAAGGTTTTTACCGCCTTTTGTAATAACTAAAAAAGATATTGATAAAGCAATTAAAATATTGGAGGATGCAATAAAATGGCAGACATTAAAAAAGTAGTTGTAGCCTATTCGGGCGGACTTGACACATCCATCATTTTATCTTGGATAAAGGAAACATATAATGCAGAAGTTATCGCATGTTGTGTAAATGTAGGTCAAGACAAAGAAGTTATCGGACTTAAAGAAAAAGCTAAAAGAACAGGTGCTTCAAAATGTTATGTTATAGATGCTAAAAAAGAGTTTGTAACAGACTACATTTTCCCTGCAATAAAAGCTAATGCTCTTTATGAAAACAGATACTTGTTGGGAACATCCTTGGCAAGACCTGTAATCGCAAAGAAAATTGTTGAAATAGCAAAGAAAGAAAAAGCAGATGCAATTTGTCACGGTGCAACAGGTAAAGGTAATGATCAGGTAAGATTTGAACTTGGTTTTAAAGCTTTGATGCCTGAAGCAAAAATAATTGCTCCTTGGAGAATTTGGGATATTAAATCGAGAAACGATGCAATAGATTATGCTAAAAAAAGAGGAATTCCGGTTCCTGTAACAAAAGCAAAACCTTATTCTTCAGATGCAAACCTTTGGCACATTTCTTATGAAGGCGGAGTATTGGAAGATACAGATAACGAATGGGATGAAGATATGTTCCAGATGACTGTATCAGCAAAAGATGCTCCTAACAGAGCAACTTATGTAAAAATAGATTTTGTTAAAGGTATTCCTGTAGCAATTAACGGTAAAACATTTGATCCTGTATCTTTGGTTCAAAAACTTAACGAAGTTGCAGGTGCAAACGGTATAGGTAGAATAGATATAATTGAAAACAGACTCGTAGGTATGAAATCAAGAGGAGTTTATGAAGCTCCTGCTGCAACACTTTTATACTTTGCTCATAACGAACTTGAATCTATGACAATAGACAGAGATACGGCACACTATAAAGAATTGATAGCACACAAATATGCAGAACTTGCATATAACGGATTATGGTTCAATCCTTTAAGAGAAGCTCTTGATGCATTTATAGATGTAACTCAGAAATATGTTACAGGTTCTGTAACAGTAAAACTTTATAAAGGAAATATGCAGGTTGTTTCAAGAAAAGCTAAAAATCCTTTATATTGGGAAGAGCTTGCAACATTTGATAAAGACGAAATTTATAACCAAAAAGATGCGGAAGGATTTATCAATTTGTTCGGTTTACCGACAAAGGTTCAGGCTTTGATGAGAAAGGGTAAGTAATAAACTTAAATATAGTCACGATAAAAACTTATAGCTTTGGTTACACCTTCGAAATTTTAAATTTTATGTACCGTTTTCACTTATGTACACTGCAACTTAAAATTTCTTCGGTTCACCGACAAGCTATAAGTTTTTTTCTTGGTCGTTACATTTATACAAGATGTTAATTTTTTTGTAGTTTTTTTGGTGATGTCATCCCGTACTTGATACGGGATCTATAGAAAATCAAAAAAGAGCAGAGAAAAATCTCTGCTCTTTTTATTATTCGTTCTTTGATAATTCTTCGTTTATACTATTAATTAATCTCTCTTTTTCATTACTTCCGGTTGTGCTAAATCTAATAAATGGTAAATTGTATTTTCTTAATATACTATTTTTTATTTTATCTCTTTCTGCTTGTTTTGTTCCTTCTCTATGATATCTTTCACCATCAACTTCAATTACCATAAATGGTTTTTTAGTTATTTTATTGTATATCAAGAAATCAACATGTGTCCAACTTCTAGATAAATAATTGCTCTCTTCCGGAGATAATTGTTGTGTGTTTCTAATAATCATTCTTAGTGGTACATGTATAGCAATATTAAAATTATTAGATTTAAATTTTTCTTCTATTGTTTCTTTTATTGTTCTATACATTATATTTTCACTGTCATATTGAGATATTTTTTTATATTTATCCAAATATTTGTTTCGTTCTTCTTCGTAACAACTATATAAATAATCAAATACTGAATATACTTTACTCTGTTTAATATCGCAATTGTTATATTTTATATATTCCAATAGTTCACCAATGTTTTTATCTTGTTGTACTTCATTACCACTAATAACAACTATTAATTGTTCTTCTGCACGAGATATGGCAACATTTAATCTGTTTGGGTTATCTGTAAAATCAGAAATTTGATTATCAACAGTAGATAATATAATAACTTTATTTTCCTGACCTTGAAACTTGTCAACAGTATCTGCTTTTATAGTCGTATCTTTGAATGTCTTTTTTAATAAATCTGCTTGATTTCTATATGGAGTAACTATTCCAACCGATCCATCTGTTAAACATAGATTTTCATTTGGAATTATTTCATTTTTAATTACATCTATTTGTCTCTGATTTATATTGTTTCTTGAATGATTACCTTCAACAGTTTTATAGATAATAAGAGGTTCTTTTTCACTTTTTGGTTCTGTTAGTATTATTAATTGATTATTATAAAATTTTTTATTACAAAAATTTATTATTTTAGGATGGCATCGATAATGTTCCCTTAATAAAGTGCTTGGTATATTAGGAAATATGTTTATCATTGCTGATAATAAAGAATGTTTTCTGTATCTATAACTTTCAGGTAATTTATATTTTTTAAATATAGAATCAGTTATTCCTATATGTTCCGGAGGAATTACATTTGGCAATTGTTTAATGTCTCCAACTATAACTGCTTTTTTAGCACAAGATAAGGCTAACACTCCGGTACATATATCTACTTGAGAAGCTTCATCAATAATTACATAGTCATATAAAACATCTTTATGCAAACAATTTCTTAGTGAATAAGTTGTGCTTAAAATTACAGGGTAATCTTTTATAAAATTTTCCGAATCAGTTTGTAAATCTTCAATAGTATAAACTCTTCTTTTTTTATTACGATATTTAATTGATAAAGCAGCCTTAAAAATATTTTCAGATTCCTTTGAATAAGCTTTCATTTCTCTTTTAAAATCAAATGCTTGTAACAAATCCGATAAGACTTTAATTCTCTGTTTTAATTCATTTATCTTCAACTCATAAAATTTTTGATGATAGATTGATATCAAATAGTCTTTTGGATATTTTTCTAATAACTGCTTTATTTTAATTCTTTTTAAAAATTTTATATGCAGTTTTTCTGCAATAATATAAAAAATATTTACTATAAAATTTGTGTGTTTTAATGTTTCATCATAAACATCTATCAAAACACTCATTTCCAAAGCTTTATTAAAAGATTTAATTTTTTTTAGTTCTTTCGGTTCTTGTTGAATATCAAAATTTTTGACATATTGCTTATGATGTTCGAATTCTATTTCTATAGAAGATAATTCTTGCTTTAATTTTGCAAGTTCTCCCTGATCAATCAAACTTTGTCGTAATAATTTATATTTTTCTTTTAAATAAACACTTTTTTTGTTAATTGACATTGAATCCATTTCCCATGATTCAATATCCGGTAATGGTTTTTGAGAATCAATAAACTCCTGCTTATTCTCCATATTACCTAAATATGCAGCAATAAAATCAACATTATATTTCTTCAATTTATCTATAACATTTTTAGTTGCAGAATTATTACTTGAAACGACAGCAACAGTTTCATTTCTATTTACTGCATTTGCTATGATATTCAAAATTGTTTGTGTTTTCCCGGTTCCCGGAGGGCCTTCAATAACCGATATTTTATTTGACATAGCCTTTTCTACAGCTTCTTTCTGACTTATATTAAAGCCAAAAGGATATACCACCAATCTTTCTGGATTTTGATATATATTGTTTCTGTTTTCTTTTTTCGGCTCTTTTTCACTTAGAAAATTATATAAAACAGTTCCTTCTTTTACAGATTTAACTTTCTCAAAATTCTTTGACAATATTTTAATGTCTTCTTTTTCTAAACTTATTACATTAGCTATTTCTTTAAAGTAATCTAGACGAGAATTTGCTCTTTTATCTTCTTGTGTTGGAACTACAATTCTTACATTTTTCAAATTATATTTAAATTGTTTACCATTTTTAAATGTAATTAATATATGATACCTATCACATTTTTCAAAACGTGATATACTGGAAGTTTTATCTTCGTTTTTTAAAAATATTTTTATATTATCCAATTTTATCTCTGTATGTTAAAATATTTATATTAGATTACAAAATTTTAAGAGCCTTTTCCATTTGATATAAATAAAGTAAAAATATTTCTTCCTTTTCTTTACACCTCACCTTAATTTTTATAAAATAGATAAGTTAAAAAATACCAAAAAAATCACGAAGTGATTTTAAAGACTAAAAGGTTTGTCAGCGAGACGAAGATTTTTTCTAACCGAAGTGTATGTCTTACAATACATGAGGTTAAAAAAATCAAAGTCGCAGCTCAAAGATTTTAGTCGTTATAAGGACGGGAAAAATGAAAAATTTTCAACAATTCATCGGTTCATTTTCTTTCGATCAAAGGTTGGCGGAAGTTGATATTGAAGGTTCAATTGCACACGTGCAAATGTTAATAAAAACAAAAATTATACCTGCTTCCGACGGTAAAAAAATTATTGCAGGATTAAATTCCATACTTAAAGATTTATCTAAAGGATGGACTCTTCCTGTGGAAGAAGATATCCATTTTGCAATAGAAAAAGAACTTATAAGAAGAATCGGTGCCATCGGCGGTAAAATGCATACGGCAAGAAGCAGAAACGACCAGGTAGCTACCGATTTAAGACTTTATATAAGAAAAGAAATCTTGTCCATATTCGACATGTTAAATGCTTTTCAAAAAGTGCTTGTACAAAAAGCGGAAAAAAATATTGATGTTATAATGCCGGGATATACTCACTTACAGCCTGCACAACCTATAATTGCTTCGCATCATTTGCTTGCTTATGCTTGGATGATACAAAGAGATAAAGAAAGAATTATAGATTGTTTAAAAAGAGTAAATGTTATGCCGTTGGGAAGTGCCGCACTTGCAGGAACTTCTTTTAAAATAGACAGAAATTATACAGCAAAATTGTTGGAATTTTTCAGGCCTTGCGAAAATTCTTTGGACGGTGTAAGTGACAGAGATTTCTGTGCGGAATTTATTTTTGATTTATCTTTAATTTCCGTTCACTTATCCAAGCTTGCGGAAGAAATTATTACATGGTCCTCTGTTGAATTTAATTTTATACATATAGACGATATGTTTACTTCAGGTTCGTCTATTATGCCGCAAAAAAGAAACCCGGATACAGCCGAAGTTATCAGAGGTAAAGCAGGCAGAGTGTTCGGTGATTTAACGGCAATGCTTACAATAATGAAAGGTCTTCCTATAGCATACAACAGAGATTTGCAGGAAGATAAACCGCCTGTATTTGATGCAACAGATACAATAAAATTGTGTTTGGAAGTTATTACAGACATTATGGCATCACTCGAATTCAAAAAAGACAGGACTTTGAAAAGTACAGAAAAGGGATTTTTGCAGGCAACAGAAATTGCAGACTATTTGGCAAGAAAAAATATTCCTTTCAGAACGGCACACGGTATAGTTCAAAAAATAGTTCACTATTGTATAGATAATAACAAAACGTTAGATAAACTTTCTATTGAAGAATATAAAAAGTTTTCAAAAGAAATAGAGTCGGACTTATATAAATTCATAGATGTTAAAAATATTGTTAATGCTAAAACTTCTTACGGCGGAACATCGAAAAAATCAATATTGAAACAAATATCGGATTTAAAAAAATTGGTTAGGGTAAAGTAATGAAAAAATATTTTATTTTATTGTTGTTATTTGCAGTATCACCTGTTTTTGCACAAGGTGTTGAAAGAGTGTTAACTTTAGATGAGTGTACCAGGCTTGCTTTAAACATCAATCAAGATATTTTAATTGCTAACGAAGCGGTAGCATATGCAGAGCAAAGAGTAAACGAAGCCAAATCTTTATATTTCCCGAAATTGGATTTGAATTTCAATATATCAAGATTTAGCAACGATGTTGAAACATTAATAAACTCACACTATTTGCCTGCAACAATTTTGTTGCCTTACGGAAGCAGAGATTATTTTTATTCAACGAAATTAGCTTTATGGCAACCAATTTATAACGGCGGAAAAACAATGGCAACAAACAAGTTGGCAAAAATAAATTATGAAAAAGCTAAAACAAATGCAGAAATTCAAAAAAATGAAGTTGTTGCAAATGTAAAGGCACAATTTTATAAAAATATCGCATTAAAAGAAAAAATAAAAATTTATAAAGATTATTTATCTAAAAAGAAAGATATAACTTTACAAAATCAGCTTGATATATTGGAGCACGAATACGAGCTTGAGACTTGGGAATTGTTATCTTTGATAGGTTTGGAGCTTGATACGGTGATTGATATCGAAGGTGCTATTGACGTTGAAAAATTAGATTTAAATTTACAGCAATGTATTTTGTGGGCATATCAGTTCAGACCTGAAATTAAAACAACACAGTATCAAGAAAGTATGGATAATATCGGTGTAAATTTAATAACGATGGAAAAACTTCCTACAATAATGTTGGGGGCAGCTTATGATTGGTTAGGTGATGATGAAGAAAATTGGGAAAGAGATTGGTATGTAACTTTAAATATAAACTTACCTTTATTTGAAGGCGGAGCAGTTTTTTCAAGATTGAAACAGAAAAAAATTCAAGCAAGGCAAGCATCAATAGAAAGAGCAAAAATCGAAGACAAAATTAAATTGGAAGTAAGAAAAGCTTTCAGCGAATATAATTTTTGGTATAACAAACTTTTAAAAGTGGAAGAATCAAATGTTAAAAGCATAGAACATGAAATTTTAAAAGCGGACATAAGATATAACTACATTAAAAGTTTAACGGAATTGTGGAAAGTAATGGGAAAAGAATAAAAAATTGCGAAGCAATTTTTTGAGGCATAGAGGGATAGAAGTATAGATGTATAGGAACAAAAAATTTTTTTATTTAATAATAAGTTTTATTGCTGTATTGTTTTTTGGTAATACTGCTTTTTGTTTTGAGCAGGAAGACTTCTTGGTAAACCACATGTATTATAAAACAATAAACCTTCCCAAAGAAAAAAGACCTAAAGTTATTTTAGTTTTAGGCGGAGGAGGAGCAAGAGGTTTTGCTCATGTGGGAGCTTTAAAAGCGTTAAGAGAAGCTAATGTTCCTATAGATATGGTTGTAGGTACCAGTATGGGAGCTTTGGTAGGTTCTTTGTACTGTTCCGGAGTTAAAATAGAAGATTTGGAGAAAATAGGTGAAGATATAAAATGGAGTGATATCAGCAATTTAGGTATACCTTCTTTAATAACAATGGTTACTTCCGAAAAATTATTATCTACAAAAAAGATGGAAGATTATGTAAACAAAATGATTGGTAATAAATACTTTTTTCAATTAGATACTCCTTTTGCGTGTGTGGCAACAGATATAAAAACAGGTGAAAAAATTATTTTCAAAGAGGGCCCCGTGGCACCTGCGGCAAGAGCAAGTGCAAATATTCCGGGACTGTTTGCTCCGGTTGAATACAGACAAAGATTTTTGGTTGACGGCGGACTCGTAGAAAATATCCCCGTATCGGTTGCAAAACTTTTTAATCCGGACATAATAATAACAATTGCCGTAAGTGCCGACATTACAAAAAATTCCTACGACAATGTTTTCTTTACACTGTTTCAAACAATTTATATTCAAGGACAACAAAGTGACAGAGAAAATTTAGCAATGTCCGACATCGTAATTGCTCCTAAAGTAAGTGACATTTCAGCAATAGAATTGGACAAAGCCGGTGAATGTATAGATGCAGGATTTATTGCAGCTAAAAAGAGTTTAAAAAAAATAAAACAACTTATTATAGATAAAACTTATGAAAAAAATGTGTTACAGAAAAATTAAAATTTTATTATTACTCTTAATATCCGTTTTTGTATTCCAACAAGTTTCATTTTGTGATCAAACGGAAGAAAGAGCTTTAATTGATGTTTTGGCATCAGCGAAAAACAAGAAACAAGAAAAGAAAGCAAACTTTAAACTTTTTCAATATTATATTGATAACAAAGATTATGAAAGTGCAATTACTATAGGCAACGAACTTTTAAATTTTCAATTATCGAAAAAGCAAAAATATAATGTTTATTATAACTTAGCGACATCATATTTGCTTTTGTCAAAAGCGGAAAAAGCTTTGGAAGTAGGCAGGGAAGCTCAATATTTGTATCCCAAAAAAATAGAAACTAAATTGTTGTTGGGAAATATTTATATAAATAACAGTTTAAACGAACTTGCAATTGTTAAATTTAAAGAATGTTTGGAAATAGATGATGATAATCTTGAAGCATTAACAAATTTGGGAAACATTTATAATTTCCAGGAAAATTATACAGCATCGTTAAATTATTTCGAACAAGCAGAAAGAGAAGCCGTTCACGATAACACAGAGTTATCCATAGATGACTATATAAACATGGCAATATCTGCTAAAGAAATAGGCAGGAGAGAACAGGCTCAAGCAATTTTAGAAAACATTAAGAAAAAAAATAAAAAGTCTTCTCTTTTGCTCGTAGATATTTATAGAAGTAAGAAAGAGTATGATAAAGCAATAAAGACATTAATGCCTTTTGTTTACCAAAAAGATACCGACCTTGAAATTTATTGTAATTTAGCACAAATGTATTTGCTTTCCGGCAAATTTAATGAGGCAAAAGACTTATTACTATATTTTAAATCGAGAAATGAAGAAGATAATGAAGTTATAGACATGTTATTGATAGAATCATACCATAACTTATACCATGACCAAGAAAGAGTGTTAATTGAACTGCGGAAAATATATAACTACACTTCTTTGGATTATATAAAAAGAATTATCGGTAGAGTAATAGCTTTTGAAAAGACACTATAAAATATGCCTATAGCTCAATTGGATAGAGCATCAGTTTCCGGAACTGATTATTCCGGTTCAACTCCGGATAGGCATACCTTTTTTTAACCGGCTTTAAGCATATCGATTATGCTTGGTATTTCGGATTGTTTCATTTCTGCTTCGTAATCCACAACTTTTTTATTCAATAATATTTCTTCTAAATCTTGTACAATATTTATAGGCTCATCATATTCAGAATCAGTTGCAAGCAAATCAATTTTTTCTTCAATCAAAGATAAAAGCATTTTTTGAAACAAAAAATTTCTTCTTATATTACCATCAAATGTTGTTGTCTTATCGAATCCATCAGTTGTGCTCAAAGAAATAACACTTTTTCTGTCGGAAAACTCTTCACCACTTGTATTTACTACAAGCATACCATCATAACCATATGCTTTCTTCAATAGATATATAGGATAATCAACGCCTATAGAGCTAAATTCATCACCGGTAAAAATTATATTTGATGCGGAAGTACCATTACGTATAGCATTTAACAAAGGAACAGCTTTATTAATATTTCTCTTATAAATACTTATGGTTGTTTGTCCGGTAGAGATAACTTCAAGATCTGGATATTTTTTCTCTATTATTTGTCTATAATATTTAGCAACTTGTTCCCTTATAAGAGTAGGCCTAAAAGCCGTAACAACAAATCTTACCAAGCTTTCGGCATGTGTATTTAAATCGTCTCCCTTTTCGATTGATTCAATAGCTTGTCTTATTCCTACAGACTCTTTTTGATCATTTTCATTTTTAGAGAAATACAATCTTGCAATTTCAAGTAATGACATCGTTTTCATTACTTCCTTAAATCTTTCTATATCTGTCCCCTTTTCTATTGCAGTCTGATAAATTCTATTTAGTTCAATTTGAGCTTGTTGTCTTGTTAAACTTCCCCAAACCTTTGCAACGGATTCAATCTCTTTAAAATCCGGTCTCTGCTTTAATAAGGTATTCATAAAATCTTCATAAGTTACATCCGATTGTTTTCTTAATTGTTTTGTTTGCTCTATAAAAAGCACAAAATTATCGTACCATTCTTGTTGCAAATCACCGAAAAGATTTTTTAAATAATCCATAACTTCCGGTTCCAATACGGATTTAGCTACATCTGTCATATAAGATTGATTATTTGTATAAACACCGTTCTTAACATTAAATTGCATAGCTGCATTTTCTATATATATTTCCGGCAACAAATCCATTATTTGTAATCCTAAAGGATTTAGTCTCTTATCTGTCTGTTTCAATGTATTACCGGTTATAGGTATAGGTTGACCGATTCCATACAATGTTAATGTTGAAAATATGGCTTGCATATCTCTATTGAAAGGTGCATCTCTTAAAGCTAAATTGTTGTCCATATCAGCAAAATTTCTAACCGAGGCAAGTTGACTCATCCTATAAGAGTAATTTTTGAATAGTACAAGCTTACCTGCGACATTTATATAAAAGCCCATTTTTTTATTTTCTTTATTATAAAAAGCAATATTACCATTCTCCATTTTCACATAACATTTATTTTTAATAACATAAATAATACTTGCTCTTTTTATTACATCATCATATGCATCAAGCTGTTTTAATACATCAACAAGATTATCCAAAGCTTCCGGATTAGCCTGTAAATCTCTCCAATCAATTTTTTGTTGAAGATCTAAAATGTCATGTTTTAAGTCTAAAACCTTAGTCTCCGAAAAAGATATATTAGCTATTAAATAATCCAACATTTTATATGTTTTTCTGTGAAAACTCGAGAAAAATCTTCTGACAGTTTGTATACCGGAAGCAATTTTTGTTCTAAACATAGACAAATTCATAAAACGATAATTTACTATTCTTTCGTCACATTGTTTTAAAAGTATACCATCGACAACATGTATTCCCTTATCAAGTACTGTATTAATGCTTTTATGACTTTTGTTAACCGAATAAGAACCATAAACAAGTTTGCTTATTTCCAACTTAGCCATGGTTCGTGCACATTTATTACATGGTGCTAAAGTACAATATAGTGATGCACTTGATAAAGGATATCCCAACTGTCTGTTTACAAAATATAATACATCATTTGTTTCTTTAAATACCTGATCAATATCCCTGTCTTTTATTTCTTTCGGATACTTGATGTCTGTAATTAAATTTTCTAAAAGCATCGGGTTTTTTTGGAAAATTCCGTTGGAAATTTGTTCACCGTTAATTATTGCCAAATCCAAAAGATCCATTAGGAACTCACCTTTTTCCGTAAGTTCTCCCGAAAGAGTTTTTTCGTATTCCTGTATATAATTTTTTAAGAAATCTATAAACGTTAATGTTTCGGCATGAAGAACACTGTTAGTGTTATTATAATTTCTTCCGGTAATTCCGTCGGCATTTACTAAAAATGCTCCTATAGGGGGTTGAATAAAAGATGTGAAGAAGCCTCTTGTTTGCCTTGCAATGGTTGCTTGTTTTAAAGCTTGTGCCATATTCCTTTCATCTTCTGTTTTCAATTCTTCTTCTACCGGTTCTTGAATATTTCTTATTTTGTTAAAGTCACTAACACTTGCTCTTAATGTCCTAATAGCATGTTTAAAGTTTTCTTTAATTGTAAAGCCTAACGATGGTTTTATCTCTTTCAAGCTTGCTGTCACATTATATATCTCTTGTAAATCTTCATAATTGTTACTTACAAAAGACATGAAAGAATCAGTATCCGTAATTTCCGAAGACAAATAATAAAATAATTTTACGGCAGGCTGTATTAGATACGGATTTGTATATAATGCGCCCATAAATTTTCTATTTACGGAAAGTATCGGTTTCCCATCTACTGTTTGTAAAGACATGGGAATCATATTATCTAACAAACTGTCGTCATCGGAAATATTTACTTCAACATTTTGGCCGAACAGATAGTGTTGCTTTGCAACTTTAATTATATCGTCAATTAATATATTTTGTTGTTTTTTTGAAACAAGAGGTTGACTTTCAATGACGTTGTCTTCATTTATTGCTTTTGATACTATTGTACCGTCATAAGATACAGTGATAGTATTATTTTTTGAATCTATTGTAACGGATAATTTAGTTTTTAATTCCGAATTGCTATCTATCCATTTATTTATTTCATTTTGAAAATCTTCAGAATTTGTAAAAAATATTTTCCAGGAAGATATTATTGATAAAAGATTTTTAGCAATCTGTTCATCAGTTCCGTATTTCAACGTAGTTGAAAACAAATTGTTAAAAGCATTTACTATGTTTATATTAGGAGTTAAAACCATGTACGATATATTTAATTCTCTTAATTTTTTTGTTATATCACAATGGAATCCTCCGGCAACAACTATTTTATTAGAGTCTTTCTTTTGTAATTTTTCAACGAAAATTTCGTTTCTGTTTATATTTGTATCAAAGAATTTAAAAAAGTCATTATCATTTAACAAATGCAATGCAAAAACCAATAAATCTTTAGACAAATATTTTTTTAGCAAAGTTGAAAAATATTTTTTGTTTTCTTTTAAAGATAAATAATGTGACGGTAAAATATTTGCATTTATTAAATCTTTAAGATCTTTTGCATAATTACCTAAATCTATTAATTCTCTTTCTCTTTGATCTAAAGATTCGTTATCTAACAACTGACTTATGAAAGATTCGTTCTCGTATAATAAATCCACGGAGTTAATTTCGGAAAGCACTTTGTTTGCCTGCAAATAGTTCATAAGTTCTTTGTTCTTTTTCGATAATTCCGGCATTTTGGAATTTATATAATCATAAATTTGTGCATATCCGTAATCAGATTTTGATTTTAACATGTTATACAAATCAAAATTATTTTTAGCTTGTTTTGTAAAATTCTTAAATTGCGAATTTAATTTCTTTGTATCTATTTCGGATAAATTTTTTGAAACTGTTTGATATTTTTGCAAATTAGGAAATTGGTTCGGAACATTTAGATCGTTTAATTTTGATATTTGCAAAGACAAAACTTTTTCGACAATATTTTGTTGTTTTAAATTATCTACCTGCTTTATTATATTATCTGCGATATAATTATTAAATATTTTGCTGTTATCGATTTTGTCGAGTATTAACAAATTTTCCAAGTATTCTTTTTTGTTTTCAATTCCGTTAACATGATTTTTTTTATTCGACAAAACGAAATACTCACAAGCACTTAAAACCGACGATTTAAATAAATTATTGATTGTTTCTTTTCTTATTTTCTCATTAGGTATGGAATCTAAAATTGAAACATCTAACGAGTTATCTACTACGCCTTCTCCATAAATTTCAAAATGGAATTTGTTTGATAAAGATTCAAGTACATTATATATTTTTTCCTGAGTTGAAAAATCGTTGTGTAAATCTTGTATCCATACAATAAAATTTTTGCTATCGGTTTTATAAGAATCTGTCACCTTAAAAGAACTTAAAATATTCTTGTCCAGTACATTACCAAAAGCATTTCCGCTTTTTTCAAAGGCTGAAAAAGAAGGAACAACACTACCTAAAACAAGTAGTGCTGATATTAACAAAGAGAAAATTTTCTTAGATATAACGTTCATAATAATAAGTATAGTACAATTTATTGAAAAATCAAATATTTTTTTATAATTCCTGTAACCAACCGTTATACAAGCCGGCATTATCAAAATCTTCTAAAACTTTGTCATATTCTTCTTGGGTAACTTTTCTGTTTAACTCTTCAATAGTGTGAGAAATATTTGCTGTATGGTATTGAGCCATAACACTCATATATGTATCTTGCGAAATTTCATTTGCTACAAAATCAAATGTTTCTTTTGAGCCGGCAATATTGTTTGGCAAAACAAGATGTCTTATCAAAATACCTTCAGTTGCTAAACCGTTATCATCAAATTTTAAAATTCCTTTTTGTCTGTACATTTCTTTTATTGCAATTCTGTTATTTTCCACATAGTTGTTAATTTTAGAATATTTTTTTGCATTCTCATTTGAAGAATATTTCATATCGGGCATATATATATCTATAAACGGTTCCATAAGTTCCAAAACTTCTTTACTTTCGTACCCACCGCAATTTGAAAGTATAGGAATTTTTAATCCTTTTTGTTTTGCGATAAATATAGTTTCGGCGACCATAGGATAAACATGTGTAGGTGTAACCAAATTTATATTGTTAGCCCCTTTATTTTGTAAATCTATCATTTTATCTGCAAGTTGTTCGGTTGTAATAGAATTTCCGTTACCGAGTTGACTTATAGGATAGTTTTGACAAAATACACATGCCAAATTACAGTTTGTAAAAAATACTGTTCCGGAACCATTTTCTCCTGAAATGGGTGGTTCCTCCCCATAATGTAAGTTTATACTCGCAACTTTAAAATCTTTACCTGTTCTACATGCACCAACTTCACCCTTAATACGATTTACTCCGCAATTTCTGGGGCACAAAGAACATTTTTCCATAAGTTTATAAAGTTTTTCAATATTGTTGTTCATTGTTTTTATAAGCAATAAAAAATTAAAAGATTTTTAGAGAAGTTAATAAATCGGTTAAGAAATAGTCTGAAATCAACATTAAAACCATAGTAACCATAACCGAACTTGTTGTTGCTTTACCTACACCTTCTGCGCCGCCGGAACACTGAAACCCTTTATGGCATGCAACGGTAACAAGAATACCGGCAAAAAAGAAAGATTTTATAAAGCCGTGTAAAAATGTTTGGACTGTCATAACATCCAAAATATCACCGATATAAACGGTTGAAGGAATATCCCAAGTTAAAGACGATACTACCAAACCGCCGTAAATACCTACGATATTTGATATTGCAACAAGTAACGGCAACATTAATATACAGGCAATAAATCTGGGAACAGCCAAATATCTTACCGGATTTGTTCCTAAAGTATAAAGTGCATCAATTTGTTCGGTAACTTTCATTGTTCCTATTTCTGCCGTTATTGCAGCACCTATTCTACCTGTAATAACTACAGATGTTAATACCGGTCCCAACTCTTTTACCAAAGAATAACCTGTAATCATACCGATATAAACGGGTTCATTAAAAAGATTAGCTGTAGCAGAACCTACCTGCAAAGCCAGCACCATACCTACAAAAAAAGATGTTAAAAGTACGATAGGAAATGACATATATCCCACTTCTACCATCTGAATTATTGTATTTTTAATATTTATTTGACCTTTTATTATGCATACAAAGGTATCAATTACCAACTGAGATGCAAGTCCAAGGCCTTTTAGATTATCTTTTATTTTTTTAGTAAATGGAACTTTTAAAATAATTTGTTCTTTCATATTTTTATTAAACTATAATTCTCGGAACTCTCGGTGATATTGAACAAGTAATTTCGTAACTTATAGTATTTTGTAATTTTGCCAACTCTTCGGCTTTAATTGTTTCTTTACCTTGTGTTCCGAGCAACACAACTTCATCTCCTACTCTTACACCTTTAACATCGGTAACATCTATCATCATCATGTCCATTGTTATTCTTCCTGCAACAGGACATTTTTTACCTCTGACTAAAACATCGGCTTTGTTAGATAATACCCTGCTGTAACCATCGGCATAACCTACAGGAACTGTCGCTATAACGGAATTTTTATTCGTAACAAATGTTCTCCCGTAACTTACACAAAATCCGGAAGGCACTTTTTTCAAATATATAATTTTTGTTTTCCAGGTTAAAACAGGTTTCAATTTAAGTTTTTGGACACTATGTTCAAACGGAGAAAGGCCATACAAACCTATTCCCGGTCTAACCATATCGAGATGAGTTTTTTTACTGCTGAGTAATGCGGCAGTATTTGCGGCATGAGCAATAAATTTTAATCCTAAACTCTTTGCATATTTTATAACTTCATTAAATTTATTTAACTGACTTTCCGTATAAGTGGGATTTGTGTCGGCAACCGCAAAATGCGTATACATTCCCGACATTTTTATTTCCGGCATATTAGCTATTTTCTGCAATATAATATTTGTATTTTCCCCGGCAATAACACCGACTCTACCCATACCGGTATCAACTTTTAAATGAAACTCCAATTTTTTTTGAAATTTTTTTGCAAGGTTTGATAACTCGTGTAATCCTTGTAAACTCGATATCGTAGGTATCAAATCCCAAAATGTAGCTACTGACAAATATTCCAAAGGATAACCGCTGCCGAACACTAAAATTTTTGCTTTAATACCCGCCTTTCTAAAAGAAATACCTTCCTCAATGGAAGAAACACCTATACCATATATCCCGGCCTTTACGGCTTCTTTTGCAAGTTCTATTCCGCCATGCCCGTAAGCATTGGATTTTATAACCGCAAGAACCTTTGTATCTTTTTTTAAATACTCTTTTATCTTCTTTAAATTAAACAAAAAATCACTCTTATCTATTTCTACCCATGTTGGTCTGAAAAAAGATGATGGTGGTTGCTCCTTCATTGATTTGCCTCCGTAGAACTATACTCTTTATTACCAAATCTTGTATACTCCCCTTCAAACAAAAGATATGCTGTTCCTACCGGACCGTTTCTTTGTTTTGCAATAATAATTTCGGCCGTTTTATCGTCTTGTGTTGCAGGGTCTAAATCTTGAGATTTTTCTTTACTTTTATAATAACCTTCTCTATGAACAAAAGCTACAACATCGGCATCTTGTTCTATTGCGCCCGAATCTCTCAAATCGGAAAGCATAGGTCTTTTATCTTTACCTCTTTGCTCGGTTTGTCTGGATAACTGGGAAAGAGCAATTACAGGAACTTTCAAATCTTTAGCCAATGCTTTTAACGATCTTGAAATTTCAGCCGTTTCTATTTGTTTTGATTCATATCTCTTACCGTTACCGGTTCCTCTTATTAGCTGTAAATAATCTATTATTATTAACGATAAAGGTTTACCTTGTTTTTCGAGTTTTGTTGCAAGTTTTTTTGCCGTTGCTCTTATCTCTATTGAACTCATATCGGCATCACAAATATAAAGAGGTGCTTTACCTATTTTTGATATTGCCGTAGTTAATTTAGGCCAATCCGAACTTTTAAATTTACCTTTTCTTAAATCCTGCCCGCTTACTTGTGCAACAGAAGCTAAGAATCTCATCATTAATGCTTCTTTCGACATTTCCAGAGAAAATATTGCCACAGAATGAGGATCTTTGGATCTAACGGCAACATTTTCGGCAATATTTAATGCAAATGCCGTTTTACCCATAGAAGGTCTTCCGGCAACAATTATAAGTTCAGACTGCTGAAGTCCGGCAGTTAATTTATCAAGTTCCGTAAAACCTGTTCTAAGGCCGGGAACATCGTTTCTGTCTTTAAATAAATTTTCAAGTTTTGATACAACGGAAGGAACTAATTCTTCCGGTGTAGAAAAATCATTTGCATTGTTTTGTTTTGATATATTGAATAATATAGTTTGCGCATCATCCAAAATTGTTTCCGAAGGTGAATCTTCGGAAAAAGCATCGGTAACCATATTCGAACCGACTGTGATTATTTGTCTTAAAATAGATTTATCTTTTACGATATTTGCATAATACTCAACATTAGCTGCGGTCTGTGCGGCATCAATCAAACTGAACAAATACTTTATTCCGCCCGCATCGTTAAAAAGTTTATTTGTTTTTAAACGATTTGATACTGTAACCGGTTCTGCAACTTCTCTGTCACTCAATTCTCTTATCGCACCGAAAATAAGTTTATGTACTTCTTTATAGAAATCTTCTTCTTTAACTAACTCCATTGCCTTGATTATTGCATCTTTTTCGATAAGCATTGCACCAAGCAGTGCCATCTCTGCATCAATTGATTGCGGCGGAGTTTTTCTTTCTAAATCTTTTGGCATTAAAAACTTCTCCTTCTTATAACAGAAAACTACAAATTATCGATATTTTGTGTAGAAAAAAATTATAGTCAATAATTAACAAAAAATCAAGAAACAAAAAGATATATTTTTGTTATAAAAATAAAAAAACGGAAAGATATAAAAACCTTTCCGTTTTATATTAATAAAAATTGAATTTTTATTATTTCTTTTCTTCGATTACATCAATATTAACTTTAGCAATAACTTCAGGATGTAATCTTACGTTTACTGTTACTTTACCTACTTCTTTTATAGGTGCAGGTAACAATATATCGTGTTTGTTTATTTGGAAATCTTGTTCTGCAAACAATTTTGCTAAATGTGCGGTTGTGATAGAACCGAAAATCTTACCGTTTTCACCAAGTTTAACTTTAACTGAAAATTCGGCTTTTTCAATTTTTTCTGCAACAGCTTTAGCATTAGCAATAATTTCTTCTCTGACTTTTTCAAGTCTTGTTTTTTCTCTTTCCCAAATTTTTAAGTTTTGAGGAGTTGCTTCCATAACAAGTTTTTTAGGTAACAAATAGTTTCTTGCAAAACCTGCTGCAACTTCTTTTATTTCACCTTGTCTTCCTACATTTGTTATATCTGATCTTAAAATAACTTTCATTTATTTCCTCCGATTAATTTGCCGAAAACGGTAACAAAGCTAACATTCTTGCTCTTTTAACGGCTTTACATAATTCTCTTTGATGTTTTGCACAGGTACCTGTAACGTTACCGGAAAGAATTTTTCCGCTTTCTGTAACAAAAGTTCTCAAAAGACTAACATTTTTATAGTCTATTTCTATTTTGTCCGTACAAAAACGGCAAACTTTTCTTTTCATCATTCCACCCTTTCTGAATTTACCGGCTGGTTTTGTTCCGGCAGGGTGTGTATTTTTTTTCTCTATTGACATTTTTTATTCCTCCAAAATTTTAAAACGGAACTTCTTCATCGTCCATAACATCGTTATCGGAAACATATTCTGTTTCTGCTCCCTCAACATTTTTTGCTTGTTGAGCAGAAGCATCAACTCTTACTAAAAATTGAACTCTTGATGCAACAACTTCAAGCCTTGACCTTTTTGTTCCGTCTGAGGCTTGCCAACTGTTACTTCTGAGTCTTCCTTCTACATAAACAGGCATACCTTTTTTTAATCTGTCGTTACATCTGTCAGCCTGATCGCCCCATACGATTATGGGAACAAATGTAGGATCGGAATCTCTCCACTCACCCGTTACTTGATCTTTTATTCTTGAACTCATTGCTATATCAAATCTGCAAACGGATTTTGAAGTGGTTGTCCTTTTTAATTCAGGATCTCTTGTTAATCTACCTACCAAAATAACACTATTTTGTTGTGGTATCTGATATATCTGATTCTGCATTTACTGTTTCCTCTTCTTTCTTTTCTTCAACGGGAGCTTCCGTTGCTGCTACAGTTTCTTGCTTTTTTTCAACAGCTTTAGCTTTTTTTACAACCTTCTTCTTAGGTTCAACTTTTACTGTTAAAAATCTGATAACATCATCGTTAACCTTGAAAAAGTTTTCCAAAGAAAGAACTACCGAACCGTTAGATTCGAAATCAACATAAACATAATTTCCTTCACGAAATTTCTTGATGTTGTAAGCGAGTTTTTTCTTTCCTAACTGCTGAAGATTTTTGATCGTTCCGCCGGAAGTTTCAATTATTTTTGAAACTTTTGCAACCATTTCTTCTACTTTTGTAGAATCGAGTTCCGGAGAACAAATGAAAGTACATTCGTAACTCATTGATACTACCCTCCTTTTTGGATTTCTGTTACTTTAGTAACAGCTTAGCCCCTTACGGAGCAAAGTTTGATTTATAAGTATATATTTTTTTAATACTTTTTTCAAACTATTTTATTAAATAAATTATAGCGGCTTTATGAATATGTAATCTATTTTCCGCTTCTTCAAAAATATTATCTTCCTGTTTAGCCATAACTTCCGCGGTTATTTCTTCACCTCTTACTGCAGGAAGACAATGTAATACTATACAATTTTTATTTGCTTTTGCGAGCAACTTATCGTTTACTTGATACTTAACAAAAGCTTTATGTCTTTCAACGGATTCTTTTTCTTCACCCATTGAAATCCATACATCGGTATAAATAACATCCGAACCTTTTATATCTTCTACATCACTGCTTATCTTTATATTTGCTTTTGTTGCTTTTCCTGTTTTTAAAGCTTTTTCCAATAAATCTTTTTTAGGTGCATATTTTTTTGGCCCCAACAATAAAAAGTTAAGTCCTAAAACTGCAGATACCGCAAGCCATGAATTTGCAACATTGTTTGCATCACCGACAAAAGAAATTTTTAGTTTTTGTAATTCTTTCAAACTTTTTATTTTATACTTTTCTATTATCGTCATTAAGTCTGCTAATATTTGTAACGGATGTTCCGCATCTGTTAAAGCATTTATAACAGGTACTGAAGAATATTTTGCAAATTCTTCCAAATAACTGTGTTTAAATGCCCTTATTACTATTGCATCCAAATATCTCGATAAAACATGTGCCGTATCGTAAACAGATTCTCCCCTTGTAGTTTGTAATTTTTTTACATCAAGGTTCAACGGTGTTCCGTCTTCCTGGCACATTGCCGCGGAAAAAGAAACCATTGTTCTTGTAGAAGGTTTTTCAAATATAAGACCTATAACTTTACCTTTCAATTGAAACTTTGATTTTTTTTGTTTTTTTAATTTTATCGCCGATTGGATTATTGTCCAAATTTCTTTTGAGGTTAAATCGTATATCGATAATATATGTTTTAAATTTTTCATAATACACACTCTTACTTTTACAACTTTTCTTTTAAAACATAAAAACAAGAAGACGAATTTTGATGTCTTCTTGTTTTTATAATTTTAAGCTTTATAAAAACTACATCTTTGAGTTTTGATCTATATATATTCCAGGTCCCATTGTTGAAGAAACTGAAATACTTTTAACATATTGACCTTTTGCTGCTGAAGGTTTTGCTTTTAAAACAGCACTTACCAAAGTCTTTATGTTTTCTACCAATTTATCTTTTTCGAAAGAAGCTTTACCTACGGAACAATGAACTATTCCGAAAGAATCATTTTTATAAGCAACTTTACCTTTTTTCAATTCCTGAACTGTTTTACCGATATCAAATGTAACTGTTCCGGATTTTGGGTTTGGCATTAAACCTTTAGGACCCAATATTTTTGCAACTTTACTTAAATCTTTCATACAATCAGGTGTTGCAACCAAAACATCAAAATTTAAGTCACCTTTTGCAATATCTTCTATTAAGTCTGTTGAACCTACTTTATCTGCACCGGCTTTTTCAGCTTCGGTTTGTTTTTCACCTTTAGCTACAACAAAAACCGTTCTTGTTTTACCGATACCGTTAGGTAACAAAACTGTTCCTCTAACTATCTGATCACTCTGTTTAGGATCTATTCCCAAACGAATATGAACTTCTACTGATTCGTCAAATTTTGCTTTTGCTGTTTGTTTTACTAAATCTGCTGCTTCTTCAACAGAATAAAGTTTGTTTGCATCTACTAATTTTGATAATTCTTTCAATCTTTTTGCCATTTTAATTCTCCTGTGGTTCTTTCGCCGTTCTAATAACAGCTCCCACTTTTTATTTAAAATTGCCATTGGCAATTTTTATTTCTGTTTTACTTCTATTCCCATACTTCTTGCTGTACCTTCAACCATCAATTTTGCACCTTCCAAATCGATAGCATTTAAGTCAGGCATTTTTTGTTTTGCAATTTCTTCAACTTGAGCTTTTGTAATAGAACCAACTTTAGTTTTATTAGGAACTCCGGAAGCTTTTGCAACTTTTGCAGCTTTCTTTATTAATGCAGGAACCGGAGGCATCTTTGTTATGAATGTAAATGATCTGTCTTCATATACGGTAATAACAACAGGTGTTGCCATACCTTGTTCCATTTTTTTCGTTCTTTCATTGAACTGTTTACAAAAATCCATTATATTTACACCCTGTTGACCTAATGCAGGACCAACCGGTGGTGCAGGATTTGCTGCGCCTGCAGGTATTTGTAACTTAATTTGTGTTTTTACTTTCTTTGGTGGCATTTTAAATCTCCCTTAAAACTACAACTATACTTTCTTGAGCATTGAAAATATAATTTTTTACTTTATTTTAATCGTGCTGCCGTAACATACAGCATTCGTTTATTAAACTTTTTCTACTTGTAAGAAATCCAATTCAACAGGTGTAGGTCTTCCGAATATTGTAACCATAACTTTCAACTTGCCTTTTTCTTGGTTTACTTCTTCAACTACACCGATAAAGTGATTGAAAGGACCTTCCGTTATTCTTACATTTTCGTCCTTTTCGAACGATATTGCAGGTCTTGGTTTTGCATCCTCAGGATTTGTAACGGCTTTTATAAGATTTGCAACTTCGGATTCTGCCATAGGTGCAGGTTTTACTCCACCCAAGAAACCTGTTACTCCTGTAGTATTTCTAACCAACCAATATGTTTCATTATTTATTATCATTTCAATGAAAACATATCCCGGGTAAAATTTTTTCTTTCTTATTTTTTTCTTATTGTTCTTAACGGAAACGACTTCTTCCGTAGGAACAAGAACCTGAGAAATAAAGTTTTGCATACCAAGATTTTCAACTGTTCTCTCGATACTGTTTTTTACTTTATCTTCATGTCCAGAATATGTGTGAACGACATACCATTGTTTAGCCATTTTCTACCTCAAACTTAATATTACACCTAAGCAAAATGCAAGAATTTGATCTACGAAGGCAACAAACAGCGCCATTATTATAACAAAAACTATTACAACAACAGTCGTCGCTACAACTTCTTTTTTACTTAACCATGTAACTTTTGTTAATTCAAAATAAGCATCTTTAAAAAACTGTATTGCTTTACCCATAAAAACTTTCTCACTTTAAAATAAAATCTTCAGTCTCTATTAAAACCGGGGGCAGATGGATTTGAACCACCAAAGCTGGTTTTGGAGACCAGAAGTTTACCGTTAGCCTATGCCCCCAGGTTAGTAAACTATTTTGTTTCTTTATGTAAAACATGTTTTCCGCATGTCTTACAATATTTTTTTACTTCTAATTTTCCTTCTTGTTTCTTGCCTCTTGCAAAATAGTAATTTCTGTTTTTGCATTCGGTGCAAGCCATCGTTATAATTACTCTGTCTCCCATTTTCCTAACTCTCCAAAAATATTTACTGCAAATTATTCGATAATCTTAGTAACAACACCAGATCCAACTGTTCTTCCGCCTTCTCTGATTGCAAATCTCAATTGTTCATCCATTGCTACCGGCATTATCAATTCTACTTCCATTTCTACGTTATCACCTGGCATTACCATTTCGGTTCCTGCTGGTA